>Ga0233444_10001474_pt1 | contig 26828 bp, 12 predicted proteins | sample SI_124_October20_6_FD_182792 | JGI IMG/M metagenome (GOLD analysis project Ga0233444, IMG submission 182792) | Seawater microbial communities from Saanich Inlet, British Columbia, Canada - SI_124_October2016_10_MG | ecosystem: Environmental > Aquatic > Marine > Inlet | place: Canada: British... | reverse complement strand
TAGATAGGTCTATAGCTATCGGTTGGGAGGCCGGAAAACAAGCAGGGTCACGGGACGATATACACTCTACCGACAATATATTTATTGGCCCCAGAGCCGGTCAAGATGTAAGAACTAGTAACAACCTATTCATAATAACTGGCACGGGCAACGAAGATAGATGGCTAGAATCAGAATGGTCTGACGGCGCCAAAGATCACGGTTTCCAAATAGGTAATACCTTTACGGGCAAATCTGATGACGGGTGTTACAGAATAGGGGCGACTGGAACCCTAGCTGAGACCCAAGAGGCAACACTTTCAATTAAACCTACAACATCCAGCACTCCCGGTCTACAGCTTTTGCCAGGCGTCAGCCAGTCTGCCGGATTATTGATTTCAGACGCTATCTCGATGAACAGGTCCGCTGGGTGGGAACAGAAGGGTGACGACATAGCCTTAGACCCAACTGTATCATTCGGTGGCGGCGGCAGTGTTTCTTCGAGTAGTGATGGTAATGTGGTGGCGATTGGAGCGGGTGTTGATGATGGACAATCCACCAGTTCTGGTTATGTGAGGGTTTATGCTTGGAATGGCAGTGCCTGGGTGCAGAGGGGTGCTGATATAGATGGTGAAAGTGCTGGCGACATGAGTGGGTATAGCGTTTCGTTGAGTAGTGATGGTACTATCGTGGCGATTGGGGCGTATAATAATGATAGTGATGGAATAAACAAGGGTCATGTGAGGGTTTATCAGTACGACGCGGACAAAGACGCAGAGGTGACCGACCAGACAGCTTCAGACTTCGGGCCTATTGGGTGGAATCGGTTGGGTGCTGACATAGACGGTGAAATTAATCGTGATCAAAGTGGGTTTAGTGTTTCGTTGAGTGACGATGGTACTATCGTGGCGATTGGGGCGATTGAGAATGACCCGTCTCGGGACGGCACCGCTCTCACCGACGCTGGTCACGTAAGGGTTTATCAGTACGATGCGGACAAAGACGCAGAGGTGACCGACCAGACGGCTTCAGACTTCGGGCCTATCGGGTGGAATCGGTTGGGTGGTGATATAGATGGTGAAGGTGGCGGCGACCTGAGTGGGTATAGCGTTTCGTTGAGTAGTGACGGCAGTATTGTGGCGATTGGGGCGCGTTATAATGATGGTGGTAGTCACAATTCTGGTCATGTGAGGGTTTATCAGTACGACGCGGACAAAGATGCAGAGGTGACCGACCAGACGGCTTCAGACTTCGGGCCTGTTGGGTGGAATCGCCTGGGTGCTGATATAGACGGTGAAGATACTGGGGGTATGAGTGGACAAAGCGTTTCATTGAGTGACGATGGTACTATCGTGGCGATTGGGGTGTATACGAACACACCTGGCTACCAGACTAATGCTGGCCACGTGAGGGTTTATCAGTACGACGCGAACAAAGATACGGCGGTGACCGACCAGACCCTTCCAAACTTTGGGCCTATTGGGTGGAACCGTTTGGGTGCTGATATAGACGGCGAAGCGGCTGATGATCATAGTGGGCAAAGTGTTTCGTTGAGTAGTGATGGTAGTATAGTGGCAATTGGTTCGGCGTGGAATGATGACGGTGGGACGAATGCTGGCCATGTGAGGGTTTACGAGTATAAAACAATAACCGAGGATGAATACAACAGTGGGAACACAAACCAGTATGCTTATGGAAATGACGATACGACAGGGGCTATTGGAGTGCCGGTTATCATAACCGGAGGCGAGTCATGGGGAGCGAGTACCAAATTCTGGGTACAGCAAGGTGACGATATAGACGGCGAAGCGGCTGATGAAAAGATCGGGCTTAACGTTTCGTTGAGTAGTGATGGCAACTCGGTGGTGGTTGGTGGTTCTTATTCTGAAGCTTGGGACGCAGTCGATGGCGACCAAAGTCCTGTAAGGGTCTACCAAGCCAGCACTAGTTTTGTTGATAGTTCAATTGTAAATAACAATGGACTTTTAATTGCAGCCGATAGATCAAGATCTCAAGTTTTTGCGAGCACAAACAAAGGGTCTTTGATATTAGATAGCACACTATCTACTCCCAGGTTGTACTATTCAAACGGGACTGACTGGGCATCCTTCCAGGATCAGACTAATATCTTAGATTATATCAGCACCGTTACACCCGCCGCCGATAAATTTGTATACTTTGATTCTTCTTCGACTGCGGCCAGCGGCACGGTTACCTCTTTCATGAGAGACCTTCTTGCATCAGGAGATCAGTCTGGCGCACAGGTTCATCTTGGGGTTGACCCCATTGGAACAGTAGGCGCTAGCGGTATGGCCATTAGCGGTTGGGCAGATAGCACCATTATTGGTACTGGCAACGCGCTTATTAATAAGATAGACGCCAGCGGAACGGCTGTTAGTGGCTGGACGCAAGGTTCGTTTGGTTCGTTCCTAGTTAACAACAACGACGACACTATTGGTGGAACACTATCTGCTGATGGTTATATAGTGGCAAATAACGGGTATATAGGGTCTGTGACCACGAGTGATGCGATTAGTATTGCTGGCAACGGAGCCTTGACCATCAAGAAGGCGGTGAAAGAGGCAGTAAAAAATGCCAATACTACTAGTAATGTTACTCTTGATATGGACTTAGCTAATTTCCACGAGTTGGTACTAGGTTCAACCGGCACTAATATAATAAACGTAAGCAATGTAGAGGTAGGACAGAGGTTTATGATTAGAATTAAACAGCATTCCAGCGGGGGAGGAACTATCAATTGGGGCTTTTCAACCATAAACTGGTGCGATGGGGTAGAACCGGTAATAGGCTCAGTTTCCAACTACATTACACTGATAGGTTTTGTTAGAGTAAGCGACGGCACATACGATGGAGTTTTAATAGCTTCGGATCTACACTAATAAAGGATAAAGTAACATATGCAACCGTATTCTTATAACATGGACGCAGAGAGGCTCGACTCCCAGAGGGTTAAGACCTCTACAACTATAGGTTGGAGAAACTACAGAAAACCCGGATACGGGTGGCAAAGAATATCTAATTTGATATTACCAGATAGAACAATTACAAAACAAAATTTCAATGTCCAACTACCAGAATCTTCTCAGGGCTGGCTTGACATTCTGTTTGACTCTCAGTTCTCTCAAATAAGATACAATATAGATCACAGGAGAGAAAACCGAGAACCTTCTTTTGAGCTTTCTATATGCGCTGAGACACAACATAACGTTACGGGGCACATAGACCCTAACAACCCAGAAGTAATGGTTTACGCTAACGCTTGGGATGGGGTAGATTTACTTTATCATTCCTTGTCTGGGACCAGACCTAGTTTTCGAAAAATATTCCACATAAAAGAAATGCCCGCTGGAGACGGCGAGTATGTTGAGTATAGCTTCTTACTAAGAAGTAATCAAGCTAAAACTTTTGTTGATGGGGAAAGACCTTGGGATGGAAACCCTGGAGAAAACTTTACCCTAAGCGGTAAAGAAGCTTTTATAGCAAAGGGGGATTCTCAGGTCAGGGGATGCTTTATAGGATCTCCTAAATGCTGGTGGGACTCCATAGATGAAGAGGGTGAGCCGACTACTATTACCAAGGATATAGAAGTAAACTGTTCTATCTTATCAGACAGAGAAACCGTAAGGGTTACAAAACGAATACCAAGATCTTATATACAGCAAGCTTTATCGAGTGGGTCCACTTTATCAACCGATACCGAGTTCCACGCAGACACGCAGGGCGCAAACAGGCACTTTTGGGTCGCAAGAAGACAATCCCAGAGTAATCAGAATCAACTTTCTTATGAAGACATGATGGATTGGAATCATGACCACTATAGATACGAAAGTACAAGCACGGGCCGTAGAATACATGATTTCCCTGCATCAGAGACTAGTAGCTCAACACCGCCAAAGGCTCCGCGTTTTCATAAGTTCTCCGGTTATAAAAATTGGGAATCCGTTATCGTTATGATGTTTTTCTTTGACACCTTTGACGATGGTCTCGCTGGTTTAGCTGGAGAGCCAGATCCAGGTGCAGAAAATAGTTTTACGTTTCACTTATATGGTAAAGATGGGGCTTCTGCCAGCGAACCCTATCTTAATATATACAAATCAGATGATGATATATTCGGAGCACCTCCGTTTAGCGTTCATGCCGCAGGAAATAAAAACCCAAATGGCAACCCCATAGGTTCCTGGCACGGCGACAGAAGGTATCTTTACAGAAGCATTGGAACGGGGAATACAAGCGGTAGCAACGCTGCATCACACAATGCGTATACAGCCCAGAACGGAGCGCCGTTATGCGACAGTCCTGTACTTGTGAACTCGGCATCTTATACAACAAATAAAGACCACATAAGTTCCAACGCAACGACGCTGAACTTAAACTCTGCGGGTCGAGACGCTATCAATAAAAACGACATAACTAAAATAATGATGACCTTCTCTGATTGGGATAGTAGGGTGGGGGGCAGCGATCCAGCAGGAGGAACTAGCGAGATTGATGGATATGTACGATTGTGGCATCCTTACTACGGCGGGTCAAATTACGATGGAGCTGAGCTGGTAACAACCTTTAAACAAGTTAGCAACCCAGGCGGTTTCTGGTTCATGGGCTAAAAAGTGTATAATCCACCATACTAAACAAATTTTTATGGAATTTCAAAAATGGAAAAAATAAAGCTATTCGAAAGAATAAAAGAAACATCTCAAGTTATCGGAGAGGCAAATATTAGCCTTAACGGTGCGGCGGATGGGTTTAGTGCCTTTGGTGACTACTATAATGTTGATGATATTGTTTATTATGCAATTACAGATGGGGCCAGATATGAAGTTGGCTCTGGTCAGTACATAACAGACGGATCGAACAAAGTTATCACTAGAATTCCATTCCAGAGCACTAACTCAAACAATAAAGTTTCATTTCCAGACGCCTCTATAAAAGAAGTTTTTGCTACCTACCCAGGAAAATATTCAGTATTTACGGCTCCTGAGCTAGGTCAACTAAGCAGCCCACAACATAGCGGTATTGCGTTTTGGGCAACAGAAAACATACTTGATTACGATCCCAGTGTTACTTGGGATAAAACAAACAAAAAATTAAACATTGACGGCGAGGCTAATGTCTCTGGTAACGTTACGGTTGGTGGTAACGTGGTTGTTAGTGGTACTATGGACGTTCAAGGGGATGTTACGTTCATAGACTCAAGCAATGTTACAATATGGGACAAGCAACTTGAACTAGCCTCAATGAGCGGCACAGCCCTGTTTGGCGACGGCAATATTGACGACGCGGGAATTGTTGTAAAGTCTACAGATACTGATAAAAAATGGGTTTGGAAAAGCTCTACAGACGCATGGTCTACAGATGAAAACATCATAACATCCCTCAACATACAGGCTAAAAGTGGTGTCTTAGACGCTTTAGATATGAACGTGTTGTCGTCACAGCCGACCCACCAAGAGGGTGTTGTTTTTTACGACCAAGATAGCCACACTCTAACCCTTTACAACGACGAATCAGACGTTGCCCTACAGCTTGGCCAAGAAGAATTTCTAAGAGTTAGAAATAAAACTGGGGCAACTATAACAAACGGGACAGCGGTTCTGATAGACGGCTCGTATGGAAGTGCGTCTCCAAGCGTGTCGGGTGCGATTGCCAACTCTGAATCTAACAGTCAGGTAGTGGGGATTGCGACACACGACATAGAGAATGACTCGTTTGGGTATATAACCACCTATGGCTTAGTTAGAGATATTGATACGTCTCACTACTCCGATGGTGATGAGATTTTTCTCTCACAAGCTCTTATAGGGTCTGGATCTTCAACGTCTCCGATAGTACCCAACTACGAAGTTAGAATTGGACACTGTGTTAAAAGCCATTTAACCAATGGTTCAGTTTTAGTACAGCTAGGCTCAGTAAAGCTAGGTGGTGGGGATTTAAAGATAGAATCAAGCGTCCAAGTAAGCGGCGTACCCTTTGTTACAAATCTTGCTTCTGATGTGGCCGCTGCCGTTCAGACTGATAGATTCTTCTATTACGACAGCGGAATTAACAGGTTGTACAGTACGTCTGTTAATGTTTCTAGTGGTGTTATATTGGAGGATGGAGTTCCAAATTCAACCGCTAGCACGCTATATAACGATGGGGGTACATTAAAGTTTAATGGAAGTCAAATAGGATCTTGGTTTATATCAGACGGCAAGGGTCACAATGAAGAGATTACATTGGGTCAATATGTTCATGTGAGTGGTCTATCTGGAGTAGATACTTATTACAACAGCGACACTAATGTGTTAGAAGTTAACCCTGCGGTTCTAAGTGGTTATTTTAATGGAAAGATAAACACTCTCGACTTCTTTACAAGTTGGGAAATTTATGGAAATTCTGGTCCAGCGTCTTTGGTAGACGATCAGGATTCTATTGGCTTCTTGGGTGATTCGGGAGTAGAAACCTATTACAACTCTCTCAACAAACAGTTAGAAATAAACACTGGTAGTTTAAGTGGATGGGCGAATGGTACTATTGTCGGTACTGGTACTATACTGGCTAACGACATAGGCCAAAGTGGGATGTCGGTTAGCGGTTGGGCTTGGGGCAATATCGACAAGCTATACACCAGCGGTAATGCTATTAGTGGATGGGCGAATGGTACTATTGTCGGTACTGGTAATGTACTGGCTAATGATATCGGTGAAAGCGGGATGTCGGTTAGTGGTTGGGCCTGGGGCAATATCGACAAGCTTTATACTAGTGGTAATGCTATTAGTGGTTGGACTAGGGGTACTATCACACAGGAAATAGACAGTCTGATAGGTGACGCTCCCGCTACTTTAAATACACTTGGTGAGTTGGCTGATGCTATACACGATGAACACAATTTTCATCAAAACATAAGAAACGAGATAGGCCAAAGTGGGATGTCGGTTAGTGGCTGGGCATGGGGCAATATCGACAAGCTATACACCAGTGGTAACGCTGTTAGTGGTTGGGCGGATGGTACTATTGTCAACACCGGCACCACACTGGCTAACGACATTGGTGAAAGTGGGATGTCGGTTAGTGGTTGGGCGTGGGGCAATATCGACAAGCTATACACCAGTGGTAACGCAGTCAGCGGATGGGCTTGGGGCAATATCGACAAGCTATACACCAGTGGTAACGCAGTCAGCGGATGGGCAGAATATCACATCTTCGATCTCTACACCAGCGGAATGGCCATTAGCGGTTGGGCAAAAGCATATGCTGATGCAATCTCTTCTGCGGCTGGAATGACAAACTGGAACGTTAGTGATGGCGATGGAGGTAGCGAGAGCATAACAGAAGGGGCAACCGTTGAATGGGTAGGACGGTCTGGTATAGATACATATTATAATTCTACTAACAACGAATTAGAGATTAACGCTGGGAGTCTGAGCGGTTGGGCGAATGGCACCATTATCGGTACTGGCACCATTCTGGCTAACGACATCGGTGAAAGCGGCATGGCGGTTAGTGGTTGGGCTGCATACGACATCGACAAGCTTTACACCAGCGGTAATGCTGTGAGCGGTTGGGCGAATGGCACTATTGTCAGCACCGGCACCACGCTGGCTAATGATATCGGTGAAAGTGGCATGGCGATTAGTGGCTGGGCAAGAGGTTACACAGACGCTAATGGTGGTAGAACCGTAAGCCCATCGACTACCAACAACGGTCTAGTCACCTGGGTAACAAGCAATCAGAGTTTTGCTGTAGAGTCAGGAATTGCTTATGGACTTCCGACTAGTGATGGAGATAATTATAGTACCGCTTACCCATACGCGCAAGAGATGACAGTTAGTGGTCGCCTCGTCATTGCGGATGATTCAGCACAACCCAGCTCGAAGGAAACGTTAGGAAACTGGAACAGTGCCGCTGATAACAGTGGAGTCCTCATAGTACAGGGTGGAGCGACCATAACAAGGAATTTGTCGACAAGTGGGATTCAGGCGCATGGCGGCAACATTAATGTTTGGAACATCGGGGGCATGGGTGGCAATGTTTACGGTGATGCAGACTGTTCATTCTCAGGCGCGGGGAAGTTCCATACTCTTAAGTTGCAACATTCTCTTAATTCATTCATTCAGGCAAGCGGCTTCAACACTGACTGTGTCCTAACGTGGAACGTTAACCCTGCTGGAGGCATTCACGGCGAACAATCAACACTAGCTATCAAAGAAGGGGTGTATGTAAACGAAGCTATACCAGCTAGCGATACCCCCACAGTAGAAGACGCAACCATCGCTTTGGATCTAAGTCGTGGAAGTTACCACAATGTATCTCTAGGTGTTGACGTTACTTCAATCAGCTTCTCAAACGCCCAAAGGGGCCAGAGATTTATCTTAAGAATAACACAAAATGCATCAGCTAAAACTGTATCTTGGACTAGTGGCCCTTCAATAAAATGGGATCGTGGTTTAGTGCCGGTTATGAGCACTGGCGGATCACGTGTTGATGTTTATGGATTTTTGTGTACAAATAGCACCGGAACCAGCTTCGACGGATTTATTATAGGACAGGATCTACAATAATGACTACCGACTTAAGAAAAGAAAAATATCAAGAGGTTGTAGCGACTGGTGAAATGACAAAACCCGACGCAGGCGGTAGCGGTGGCGATTGCGGTGGAACTGGACCGTATTACGACGTAGCTATGTCCGTGTCTTTACAAGAAAACTTCTCTCGGGTTCTTGTAGGAGATTATGTTTACATAGACGATATGGAGTTGCCCGTCCCAGGTTCATACGAAGAAACCCATCCGTATCTTATTACAGCTATTGATTTAAGCAGCAGCCCCGCATCCTACACCATGTTAGCAATAACTGATGCCTTGCTAAATTCCCCATCTGGGGCCACGACTGCTGATACAAGCCCATGCTCATTGTGTACAGAAGGGTTCGAGGTCGATTACGACATAGTCTCTTGTACTTCAGACATCGTTTTTTGTACGATAAAAAGAGACGTTTATAGTCCATTTATAATGTTCGTAGATTAGGCCAAACGTAAGATTCAAACGTATTAAAATTTCAATTAGGTGTATACATACAGTAGGATTTTTAAATATGATATCAGTATTAACTTTTAACTCTGTGGAGAGAAATCATGTCTGACGTAATAACACATGCTCATAGTTCAATAACCACCATCGTTAACGGTGCGGTTGTTGTCAGTGTGCAAAAAACAGGGGAGTACAAAGACTATAACCCCGAACCTTCGGGTCTTATTGTGTCTTCTGGAACCCTATTCTCCAGGCTGGACACGAGATTCAGCGGTGTTAGATACTACACCGGCGACTCCACTACCTAGCATAGGAATTTAGTATGCCCGTTTCAATCCCAGAAAGTGTTTTTGACAAGTACTACGATGTGGTAGATTCTACATTTACCATATTTGGGGTTACGTGTCAGCTTGTTTATGTGGAAAAGTTCGAAGAAATCTCCAACACCTTCGATAATATCCCCAGTAACAAATCTATAAATTCACATAGAAAACGGGGGCCGGAGCAGTACAAAAGGCAAAACAAGGTCATTAAAGAGGTGGAAAAGACTGAAGACATCAAACTTAAAGTTTACTGGGATAGTAAAAGCTTTGTAAAAACGGGTGGAAACATTGTCCTACCTGATAATTCCATACAAACAATATTCTTTGCGTCAGACCTGGGGAAGATAGTTAGGGCGAAAGAGTTGATAGCTCACAAAGATATAAAAGATAAAAAAGAAATGAGATTTCAGCGCACAGGAGAGCCGTTCCCAATGGGACTACGGCAAAATAGATACTTTGGATGTTTCTGGGAGCGCGCATAATGTCCATATCCATTAAAATACTTGAAAACGACAGAGAAATAGAGAGGCGCATACTACAAGCAGCCGCCATTGATATAAACAAAACCATACAAAAGAACACGGTTAAGGCCAAAATGCTTCTACGGAGACTTATCCCAACGTGGATTAGGGTCCAGCCAGAGATAGCATCGTTACTAGCAGAGGGCGATTCCTTGTCTCTTAATGCTCAATTTGGTCTAGTTGGGGGTCAAGGGGTTCGAGTACTGGACGACATAGCAGAGGCCGTCATACAGGCTACAGACGTTAAAATATTAAAGGTAGATAATAAACTAAGAGGTGGACTCAATATAGAGATACAACCCACAGACTTCAATAACATCATTTCTTCAGCTAGCTCGATAATAAACTATCCTTTTGCAAGGTTAAACTTTCTAGAGTGGCTTATGCTTAAGGGCGATACCACGATTGTGGTTGGATACAAATACGAGCCAAAGTCAGATTCTGGTAGGTCAGAGGGCGGAATTATGGTAAGACAAGGAGCCTGGAGGGTTCCTCCTCAATTTTCCGGTACGGCAGAAAACAACTTTATAACACGGGCCTTTATTGGTAGGGAAAAGGCGCTAGAAGATCTATTCAAACAAATTTTTAGGTAAAAACAAATGGTTTCACAACTCAAAGGTTTTACATCGGTACACGACACCACCCTGAGCAACGAAATTCAGGACGGTCTGTTGGAATACTTTGATTGGTGCCTGCTGGAAAAGGGTAATTATTTTAATGTAGAACTTGGAGAAACTTCGCCAAACGGTGAAGACGTGAGCAATCTAAGACTCTCTTCTGATGACAATTATGCTACAGGTCAGGTCTGGGAGGGTTTTAGAAAAAATTGGGTTTGGCAAAGTGGAATTTCTTATTCTCCAAACCCTATAGTTGGTGATGATAATACAAACCCAGGACTTTCTGGGGTTTATGTGGACGATGTTTTTCATCCTATTACTTCGACTGGTACATATGGACACCACGTAGATTACTTTAATGGTCGTGTAGTGTTTGATTCTGCTATACCAACGGGGTCTAAAGTTCAGGCAGAATATAGCTACAAGTGGATAAATCTTGTTTATGCCAATAATGTACCTTGGTTGCGAGAGATACAACGTAGTACTTATCAGCCTACTTCTGCATTTTCTAGTAAAGGAGAGGGTGAGTGGGATACGCCGCCACAGTCAAGATTACAGTTGCCTGCAATCGCCATAGAAATAGCTCCGGGTAGGTCTTTTAAGGGGTATCAACTTGGTGGTGGGCAATGGGTGTATACAGATGTTATTTTCCACTGCATCGCTGAAGATGAGATGACTCGAAACAAGCTGGTGGATATAGTCTCATTTCAAAACGATAAAAAGATAGAGCTTTTCCATAGCAACTCAATAAATGCAGCCTCTAAGTTCCCATTAGACTATAGGGGGGTTCCAGTCTCTGGAGCCTTAAGGTATCCGTCTTTGGTAAATCAATATGGCGGTATTTCACTAAGACTTACCAAGGGAAGTACACAGGAGATGGTATTTCTTGGGAGTGAGCTATACGGGGGTGTTGTCAGGTTTACTACTGAGGGTATCAAGACGAGCATTTAAAAGCCTTTTTTGTGTATAATTTAATGTAACCTTTATTTCCATAAGGAGAGATCAAAATGCCTAACAAAAGAATATTTTACGCCTGCCAAGGGGTGAGCCTTAACCAATGTGGTGTAGTACCGGGTCCAAATCCCGACCAGGTGGTTCACGGCTTGCAAAGCGTTGGCATGACTACTAATTTTAACCTAGAGCAAGCTTTTGAGCTTGGTCAGCTTGAAATTTACGAAAACATCGAGGGTACTCCAGACATTGAAGTAACACTAGAGAAGGTTCTGGATGGAAACCCTTTGCTTTACCATTTGGCTACCACTGGAGTGTTTGGCGGTTCGAAAAAGTTAGCAAATAGATCAAAACAAAGAACAGATTTAAGGCTTGGTATCTTTGACGAAGGCGAAAACGCTCTAGCCAAAGAAGTACTTGGGGTATTGACTGGTCAAGAGGCTCAGGTTGTAGTCCATTGTTCTGGTATGTATGTATCTAGTGTTAGTTATTCCATTCCTACAGACGGTAACTGTACGGAGTCTATGACCCTTGTTGGTAACGAGAAGGAATGGCTTACCGACGTATTGGACCACAAGATGGAAGCGGATGATTTACTTGCCTTCGATTCATTAGATATGCCAGCGAGTAGTGGTGCTGGAGGGGTACAAAGACGCGAAGATGTTATTCTCGTGTCGTCTATCCTTCCCGAAGGCATCCAAGGGGTTAATGGCGCGGGTGCAGCAAACGGTGCGACCACAGCAGACCTTGGAACTGCGGAACCTCTTGTTCACCTTCAGAGCATAACTATTAGTACCGACTTTTCCCGAGAGGAAATTCTTGAGCTTGGGCGTAAGGTTCCTTACTACCGGCCTGCCAACTTTCCCATCGAGGTCTCTTGTGAAATCGAAGCCATCACAACTCTTGGCGATTATGTTGGAGCGAGTGAAAAAGGTAATCCATCTTTCGATGCAGACCCCGTCAAGGTAGGAAACAATACTGCTGAAGAAACGATTTTCATTCATATGAGGGCTGGATATGCTTTCGATTTAGGAACAAAGAACAGACTCTCAAGCGTAAGCTACGGAGGGGGTGACGCTGGTGGTGGAAACGTGACTACTACCTATTCCTATACTAACTTTAACGACCTAGACGTACAACATAAAAGCCCTGATAATCTAGATGTTGGGTTTAATTATACGAATCTAGGACTAGGCTCGAATACTTAATTCTGGTGAGGAATAATTACCAGGTTTTGGCAACGTGACTTGCGATAGCATTGGGATAGTGGCAAGTGCGTCATGTTGCTTTTCAGGAAAGGACACAAGAGACAATGAATAGCTCCCGCCATAGGTGTAACCATGAAACACTATGAGCGGGAGCTTTTTGTTTCCAGGGTGAGGTCTGGAGCGTATTTCATAGAATACGATGGGATAAGGCTAAAAATAGTTACCCCAACGATAGAGGGGGAAATGGAGTTAAACGAAGCTTATAACATCGCATACGAATCCGCCATTGAAGACGATTTTATGACAGAGGATGAAAACCTAAAATGGATGGACTCTAGGGGGTTATGGACAGGAGAAGACGAAGACACAATCAAAACAGTAGAAAAAGACTTAGAGAAACTTAAAGTAGAAATTTTTAACAACAGAAACCAAGCTGGGTTGCGTGAGCAAATTCGTAAATACATAAGAGCGGCAGAGAAAAAGCTATCAGAAGAATCCAACAGAAAAAATGTATTTATTCAGAATACCTGTGAAGGTGTAGCCACAGTGGCTAGATCTTATGAGTACATAAAAACATGTACGTTTTACGGTGGAGAGAAGTATGATTTTAATAGACTTTCAATGGAGTTTGTTTTGAGCCTTTTCCAAAGAAAGCTTTTAACTGAAAAGCAAACAAGAGAAATAGCAAGAGAAGAACCCTGGAGGTCACTATGGGCGCTTAGGGATACCAATTGTATCCAGCTATTTTCACAAAAAGACCGAGAGCTTTCTGTAGACCAGAAAAATCTCTTGGTCTGGTCTAAAATGTATGAAAACATACAAGAGTCTATGGACTGCCCAACAGACGATGTTATAGAAGACGACGACTTATTAGACGGATGGTTTATAGTACAACGTAAAAAACGAGATAAAGAGCGAGCTGAGTCAGAGTTTGAAAACGACACAAAGAACGAGAAGATTAAAAATTCAGGCGAAATATTCGTTATGGCTTCTGACCGAAAAGAGGCTAAAAGAGTAGAGTCTCTTAATGATATTAATGGAGACATGGTTAGAAAACAAAGACTAAGAACCGTTAGATCAAAAGGTAAAGCGGTTTCAGATTTAGACTTCCAGGATGTAAAATTAACAATGCAAGATAAATCCAATCAAATGTTCAAGGATAACTTTAGAGGGAGGTAGGTAAAAGTGGAAGACTTTAACGACCTGGTTAGACAACAGTCTGACTATAAAAAGAAACGTGGTGATAAATTCAAAAACGATTCAAAAGAAAGGTTATCTAAGATACTCAAGAAAAAAGTAGAAACAACAATGATAGGCGCTCTTTCTAGTATAGAGGAGCATATGGGTTTTTTGTGGGAGTCTGATTCAGATCAGATTACTCCCGAACAACAAATGATGTTGGATCTTTACCAAAAGGTAAGATCGGAAATACTGGACAGGGGCAATACACAGGCTCGCAACGTCGATGCGGAGTTGAGTCAATACGACGTTACCTGGCTAAAGAACAATGTATTTATCCCCGTAAAATCTATTTAATTTTTCAGGAAGGACAAAGAAGCTATGAAAAAAGAAGTAACAGTCGAGTTTGCAGACAAGGCTAAAACCCCCGTTAAGATTTATGTTCAAAAACCAGACAATCAAACGATACAAAGGGCAGACAGAGTTCGAGCCAAAGCTTGGAACGAGTGTGTAACAGACGACATTATTACCAAAAAAGAGCTAACAGAACTCATGCGCAAAAGGGGAATATGGGACGAGGAAAAGGACACCCAACAAAAAGAAGTTGTAAGTAAAATATCGGAATTAGAACAGAAGCTCTATTTAGAGTGTGGTAAAAGAAAATCCAAACAAGAAGAGGGAAAAAAGTTAGCAATTGATATCAGAAAGGAACGGGTAAAACTCAGAGATTTAATTTCAGAAAAGATGGCCCTAGAGGAAAACACTGCGGAAGCCCTTGCTGACAATGCTAGGTTTGACTTCTTAGTGGCAAATTGTACTTTTAAAGAAGCTGGCGAAAAAGTGTATAAAGATATAGTAGATTATAATTCAAAAAGCTCAGACGAGATAGCGTTTTCTGCGGCCTCAGCGTTAGCCGAAATACTCTACGCTTTAGATTCTGATTTTGAGAAAAATCTACCAGAAAACAGGTGGCTTAAAAGCAAGTCTATGGTCGATGATGAAATGTCACTAATCAACGACGATGGAAAGAGAGTGGACATAAAAGGGAGACTCATCAGTGAAGAAGGTTATTATATTGATGCAGATGGAAACAGAGTAGACCTGGATGGAAACCCCTTAGATGGAGAAGGTTTATATCAGGAAGTAGATGACGAAAAACCAAAGCCAACTAGAAAAAAAGCAACCAAAAAGAAAACCACGGATAGTTAAAGACAGCGTGTAGTCTCTAGACAAAAGGTTTATAGATGTCTAAATTCGTACTGACTGCACAGCTACAGCTACGAGCACCAACGAACACACAGCAGGTTGTTAATCAGCTCCGAAGTCAGCTTCAGGGGCAGGTTAACATACCTGTTAGTGTTACTGGTAGCGTTCAAGCTACAAAACAGATAAAGCAGATTACGCAACAAACACAACAGGCTACAACAGCCGCTCATAATATGGGCAAGGCTTTTGGTGCGTCAATAAAGAAGTTTGCTGCTTTTAATATCGCTACACGAGCAGTTGGTCTTTTTGCTAGTAAGATATCTAGTGCAGTTGATGAAGCTATTAAGTTCGAAAGAGAACTTATTAAGATTTCTCAGGTGACTGGCAAATCGGTACAGCAGCTTGGTAAACTTACACAAACGATTACTAATTTAGCTACTGGATTAGGTGTTTCTTCTACGTCTTTGTTAGAAACCAGTAGAGTTCTAGCTCAGGCGGGTATTAAAGCTGGTGACCTCAATGTAGCCTTGACAGCCCTAGCAAAAACAACCCTAGCTCCTACGTTTGACAATATTGCGCAAACGGCTGAAGGGGCTGTTGCTATTCTAGCTCAGTTTGGAGAGGGTGTTGGAGCACTTGAGAGACAACTGGGGGCTATTAATGCTGTAGCCGGTCAGTTTGCCGTAGAGTCTGGAGACTTAATCAGTGTAGTTCGTCGTACAGGCGGTGTATTCAAACAGGCTGGTGGGGATCTTCAAGAGTTGATTGCCCTGTTTACTAGTGTTCGCGCTACAACCCGTGAAAACGCGGAGAGCATTGCTACTGGTTTGAGAACGATTTTTACTCGTATTCAAAGACCGGCGACTATTAGTTATTTGAAACAGCTAGGTGTAGAATTAACCGATCTAAACGGCAGATTTGTTGGCCCCTATGAAGCCGTCAGAAGGCTAAGTAAGGCTTTTGGAGACTTGCCGCAAGGGGATCTTAGATTTGTTCAGATAGCGGAGGAGCTTGGTGGTTTCCGACAAATTGGCAAAGTTATTCCTCTCTTACAACAGTTTGCTACTGCTGAAGAAGCTAGACAGGCTGCTCTGGCGGGTGGGAACAGCCTAAATAAGGATGCAGAGGCGGCTCAAAAATCTTTGGCAGTACAGTTTGAAAAAACCAGGGAAAAATTTCTTGCATTGGTCAGAGACATTTCTCAAACGGCAAGTTTTCAGATAATGATTAAAAGCTTGCTGGGAATTGCAAATGCTTTTATTGCTATGGCTGATGCTATAAAACCAATACTTCCATTGATAACTGCCTTTGCTGCTGTTAAATTTACACGCGGTATCGGTAGCTTTGTAAGCGGTATTGGGGCCGGTATTACAAAGAAAAACGAGGGCGGTAAGATACACGCCTTTGCCAGTGGGGGATCTGTTCCGGGTAGTGGTAATAGGGACACTGTACCGGCTATGCTTACGCCTGGTGAGTTTGTTATTCGCAAGAGTAGTGTGAAGAAAATTGGGGCTGGTACACTTGCGGCTATGAATGAGAATAAGTACGCAGGAGGTGGACCAGTATCGTTAGATCCAGCCCGATTAAGATCTTCTAAACCGTATATAAATACATCGAAAACTACCCTTACTAAGGGTGGAGGGGACGAGTTTCAGAAAGAGGCAAGTGGAAACGAAAAGGCTAATAGGTTTAACAAAAGAGACACCATAGATTTTGTTGAAAGAGATCCTATTAGAATAAATGTGGATAATTTAAATCCCAATAGAAACGACGTTAAAGATTATATGGCGGCACAAAGCCCACAAGACAGAGGGAAAAAGTTTGAGATAATAGCTAAAAAGGAACACGATCTAGACCTCGCCAGTGCAACAAATAGTCGCATTGACGCCTCGTCTAAGTCAGGTAGAAAGATTTATGAAATCAAGAGTGAACAGGACCAACTAAGCTCGGCGAAGCTTGGCGAGAAAATGATTGGGGCTGCGCTTACGCCAAAAGACCCGATAGACGAGGTGGTAAAGAGAAGACTGACTAGACAAAGTTTGTCGGCAGCTAAAGACGCAGTGCAATTGGGCAGTATTGGAGTGATCCAAGACGAGACGGGTGGTCTCGGAAAACAAAGAACAGCTAAGAAGAAAAAGAAAGTTGCTTTCTTCGGTGGTCCTATACGTAACTACGGGAATGGCGACAAAGTTGAACCCTTGTCACCCTCTGAACTTTCTCGTTATAAAAGTTTAAATTCTAAATCTGGCAGGCTAAGCCAACAAGAAAGTAAAGAAAAAAAAGCACTAGGAAAAAGATTCTCGCCAGGCAGCACTGGCAAACAAAAGGAAATTGACTCTGGTAGATCTTATGGTGCAGCATATTTAGAAAAAGTTACTTCACCAAAAGGTGGAAAATCTTCAATCACGTTTGGGAAAAAGAAAGGTAAAGAGGAAGTCAAAGTAAACTACGACCTAAATCACGCCTTTTTAGACGACAAAGATGGACAGAAGATCAAACAGGATTTTGTTGTTCCAAAAGCGCTGAGCGCCATCAACAAGACTGCTAGCTATTTAGCTGGACTAATTGGTGAAAACATAGCCGATAGCGATAACATACCAAATCTTCAGGCTATTACGGGTAGTATTTTTGAGGCAGGACTATCTCGTGTTTCAAAAGAAAATTTAGCCTCTGGCGGCGAAGTGGATGACAATAGAACTTTTGATTTCGCTGGTGGACTGAAGGGTGCGGCAGGGATTTTTGGGGCAGATGGTGATAAGCTTCGGGATGTTAAAACTGATGCAAAGGTTGCTTCTACCTCTTCGTCTGTTGATAGCGTTAGGAAGAAGGTTAAAACTGATCTTGAAGAGGCAAGGGAAAGCGGAGCCTTAAAATTTGCTAAGGGTGGATCTGTTTCAGATACGGTTCCTGCTATGCTCACCCCCGGCGAGTTTGTTATCAACAAGAAAGCCTCACAAAGCATTGGCTACGGCAATTTGAATAAAATGAACAAACAGGGTGTTGTTGGTTTTGCCAAAGGTGGAGGCGTTGGAATACAGAAGTTTAAGGACGGGGGTACTGCTCAGGCTGGAACGGTGTCTCCCGGTCTAATGGGTGGTTTTGGCAAGCTAGAGATGGCCATGATGGGTCTCACGGCTGTTTTGGGCGGGGTTAATGCTGCCATTGAGAATTTTGGAGATAAGAGCTTAGAAGCTTCTAATGAAGTTGCTTTCAATACTATTGCTGCCGAGAGAGGGGCAAAAATTGCAACCAGCCTCGTTGCTATTTGGGGAGGGCTTTGGATAGCTGGCAAGCAGTTAAAGTCTATGAAGGGCCAAGAAGAACTTGCTTCAAAGCTCGTAGCAGACGCGAACAAGAAGGAGGCTGCTTCAAGCGGTGGTGACGCTGGATCTGACGGTGGGGGCGGTGGAGGAGGAGCCAAAAAACCAGCAGGTGCCGCCCCAGCAGGTGCCGCCCCAGCAGGTGCCGCCCCAGCAGGTGCCGCCCCAGCAGGCGGCGGCTCAAAGGTGGATGAAATTCGAAAAGCCGGTCCAGCCAAGAAGCCAGCGGCTGGTGGTACAGGGGGAGTTGACGAAAGCAAGATCCAAGCTTCCGTGAAGCAACAAGAAAAGAGCAGCGTAGACAAACTGAAAAGCTTGAGAAAGGGGGCGCAGGTTCAGAAGGGTATTATGAATACCCAGGCGGGTATTTTTAACGATGCCAAGAAAGAACTTGCATCGGGCAAGGCTGGACTTTCGAATCAGAAAGCATTGACTGCTGGTGCGCGTCAAAACCTTAAGGTTTCGAAAGAACAATATGAATCAAAAACGCGAGCCAAGAAAGCCGCCAGAGATGTTGAAAAAATAACCAGAGGTCAGGTGGCAGCTCTAACAAAACAAGAAGCAGCAATACAGGCCGATGTTAACGAACTAAAGAGCAACAATTCTCTCCGGGCCGAGATGGTAAACGGAACCGCAAAAAGCATAGACGCTGAGAAGAGAAAAAGGACACTAATCAAGGGACAATTAACCAAGACTTCTGAGATCTCAAAGTCTCAAGAAAAATCTTTGCAAGAAAACCAAAAACAACAAAAGTACAACGTAGCTAAAACTAACGCTCTTAAAAAACAAAAAGCTAAACAAGAAGCTGCCGCCAAAGCAAGCTCCACAGCCAAAAAATCCACTACCGCTGAATTGACCCAGACAAAAGCCGAGCATGTTCAAACAAAGTCGGCCATCCAGAATAAGAAGGACGAGATCGAAAGAGCCAGGAAAGATCCAAACAAACAAATACCAAGGGGGAAACACGCAGGGGGTAAGGGTGGACAAGGCTCCGTGTCTTTGGGTAAATTAGAGCAAGAGATGGCAGACTTGCAACAGCAGGAGGCTAAGCTTGCGCAGTCAACTAAGGTGCTTGAAACACGAGAGAAACACCTGGATCAAACAAACAAAAAGGCAAAGAGTGGGATTGCTAGTGTAGACAAGGCTATGGCAGAAACTACTGCAAGTAGTAAAGGTTTAGTAAAACAGGAAAAAGAGATACGGGGTGAAATGAGAAACACCTCCGTTACTGTTAAGAAGTTGAAAGCAGATTTTAAAGATTCAAGCGGTAAAATTAGTATTTTGAAAACACAACGTAGGGCGCTAACTGCCGAAATGGGAAAGGGGATAGAAAAAGAGACAAAGGCTAGGGCAATATTAGTCAAAAAACAGCAAGCTTTGAAAAAAACGACGGCGCTTCACGCTGAAGATGTGAGTTGGATTAAAAGGCTTTCTACAGAAAAAGCAGCAGCAATTGCTAAATATAGGAAAGCATTCACAGTAGAGAAGACAGCGACGAATGATTTAATACGTGTAAAGTCAAAAATGACTATGATTATGCAGAAGGGTAAAGCAGCAGCTACAAAATATAATTCTGCTAAGTCTAAGTTGAACCGGGCTGAGAAGGCTGGTGCCAGAATTATAGATCGTCTCTTTAAGGGCGAGAACAAGCTAACAAAGTCTAGGAAAAAGGGGGCAGCAGCAGCAAACGCAGCAGGTAAAAAAGGACCAGCCGCCGCCGCTGGTAAAGAGGGTCGGAGACGTGGCGGTGAAATGGCTAAGGGAGCGTTGATGAAAGGTGGCGGTATTGCTGCCAGCGTAGGAATGATTGGTCAGCAAGTGTTTGGTGGCATAGCTGAATTCCAACAAAGAGAGGCCGACTTAGCGAGCAGAAGGATGGACGTGGGGGGAGCCGCTGACGCTAGTAGGCAAGCGTCCATGTCTGAAAGTAAATCTAAAGTGTTTACCATCGCTGGAGCTATCGAAGCTCTTGCAGACCCTAAAGGTTTCGCTGAACGCGAAAAAGCTACCGCAGACAGAAAGGCGGCAGATGCTGCTGTTTCTACAAATAAAGCACTACAAGGAGATGTTACAAAGGGTCTTACAGACTCAAGTAGAGATGAATTTAGAGACGGTCAGGGTAATCTAAATATACAAAAAGCAATGCGTGCTAGCCAAAGGGGTTTTTCTGAATCCAAAGCGGCTATTAGCCAGGTTGACGATCCAGAAATTAAAAAGCAAATGATGAGAGAGTTTAAGACTGACGCGGTTGCTCAAACAACGGCTATGGTTCAGTCTGGAGCCTCAGAAAAAGAGATTGAAGACTTTATTAAAAATGTTGGAGGCGGCAGCGCAGAAGTACAAAAGGCTATGCAAAAGGCCGCTCAGTCATCTTTAGCCCTTAAAGCCGCCCAAGAAGAACTCACCAAGGCTAACTACGAAAGTCTTCAAATCACCTCGACCTTTAACGCCGCTTCTGTAGCTTTGGATAATTTCATCGGATCGGTAGACGGCAGTTCTTCTGTGCTTTCTCAAAACATAGCTATGATGGAGGCTGCCCAAAGCAACATCGGTATCGACGGTAGTGATGCAATCAACGCTATCGAAAAGGAATTGGTGTCCACACTGCCAGATGGAAGTCCTGGGGCCGAGTTGATTAAGAGTCAAGCCAATCAGGCAAGAGCCGTCGCTGATTTTAATACTAATCTGGAAGAAAGTCTTCAGTCAGTAGAGTTGAGTGCCAACAACCCAGGTCAAGCTAGACAACAACTTAGTGATTCCATTCGTGGTGCGGCTGGAGGAAACGAGCAGTTAGAAAAAATAGCGCAGGCCGAGCTTGCTAAATTATCAGATGAACAACTTAAAAACGTGGACATTACCACGTTTATACAGAGCATTCAATCTGGTGCCGCTACTTTAAGTAAGGGATTTACTGAGTCTGCGAAAACCCTTGACAAAATGAACAAGCAGATAGTTGGATTGACAGCCAGAAGGAAAGAGTCAGAATTACAGTATCTGGCCGCACAAAAACAGGCTATTGATGTACAACTCGAAGCTGCTAAGATTATACAAGAGTTTGGTGGAGCCAAGGTTACACCTCAAGATAAAAAAGCCGCCAACATAGCGAAGTTCAACACCTCGGCGCAGGCCGCTGGTGTTACTGGGCTAACAACCGGCTCTGTGGAGGATTTTGCTAGGGTCGGAAATGAGATTCAACAAGCTCTATCCAATCAGATTGCTAAGGGTGCTACCCCAGGAGGGTTTGGAAGCCAGAAAGATAGAGTAGACAACGACAAAAGAAAAGAGCTTGCAGCAGCCCAAAAGGATTTAATTACGGCTGCTAAAGCGAGAGTTGGCCAGATCAGAGAAGAACTTAATATCATCAAGAAGAAAAACGCTCTTGAAAAGAGTAGTTTGGAAAAATTAGTATCTGGAGACATACAAGGTTTTATCGAGGGTCAAGCTGCCGTTGGGGCTGCTTCAGCCATTCGTATGGGCGACACACAAACCGCCCAAATGTTTGGGGCAGATGCAATTGGCGCTGCATTTAAAGACGCTCAATCTCAAGGTCTACCTCCACAAGAAATGGCCAAATTCGCTAAGGCTTCTATGGCCGCTGCTGGCGTTACCAATCCATCAGCGGTAGAAACACTTTCTGGCACATCGGCAGAAGAAGAACGACTCAGAGAAGAGGGTCGAGGTCTTGGAGGTGTAATAGGATCAACTGCCGAACAAATGGTAGAAGCTGCCCAAATGAACGTTGTGGCGCAAACTGTTATACTTGAAGGAGCAATGCTCAAAAAGTCCGATGTTCTAGATAAGATGTCCAGCAAGATGCCTGGTTCAAGACCCGACCCAGATAAAGAAGTAGAAGGACTATATAAAGGTGGACCCGTCTATGCCAATCGTGGAATTTTTGTTCCACGCGGTACGGATACAGTTCCAGCGATGTTGACCCCTGGTGAGTTTGTAGTAAATCGCGCTTCTGTTAAAAGGGGAAATAACCTCGCAATTCTACAAGCTATGAACAACGGACAACAGGCTGCTCCCGGCCCCGCCATGAATCGCGGTGGTAGCGTTAGGTATTATCATGACGGCGATCACGTAGCACCAGGAGGTGGAGGTGCAGGGGTTGGGATATCAGCAGAAACCGTAACTAGTCTCAATAGCGCATTCGCCGTGTTTGATACAGCCGTAAATAAGCTTGTCGGAATCAAACTCGGTGTAAAGTTAGACCCAACCGTTGTCACTGTTAACTTCGAAAATACTTCATTCTTAGCGACCCTTAGAGATAGCGTCAGAGACGAAGTCCTTGCTCAAGTAAAAAATCAAATGCCAAATGTAGGTTTAAATTTGTCTGGAGATAATACATACGATCCTGACGCAGTCGTTTAGAGGAAAACAAACAAATGGGAAGCCCTATACAGCTACAATGCTTATGTCACAAAGCCGTAGAAGCTACAACGGTTGCGACTGCTAGTGTTGTAAAAGCTAAAATTTCTTGCAATGCAGCTTCGATAAAGTCGTCGCTACTACACCTTGGTTCTGTTGACTCTCCGAGGAGCGTAAATCCCGATAGACCTAAGATGACACCACTTAGAAGTCTTGGTAATAATAGTCTAATATCTACATCAGAAGTTAAATCCAAGCTAAGTGCAGCCCCCCTTACATTAACATCAAAACGAAATGTTTTAGAGTTCAGCTTTTCGTATCATACATGTCTAGGGGGCGGGCCATATTACAACGTCGTGATTGACGACTTTAGCAGGAACGAGCTTTTCTATGATTCTATTGGATCTACAGTTACTATAGACGACGTTGATTTAGAAAACAATTTAGAATCTGTATACACCTATGAAATTTCTGACATACTAGGTGACGTTGTTTCTCTTAAGTATTTGTCAGACACAGCAGGCTTTGGAGATTTAGCCTTATGCGATTTATGCTCGCACTACACGGAGACTAGTTCATCCGATGGGTATGGGTATGGGTATGGTGGATACGAAAGTACTACAACGTGTACCTCTAGCGTGTTAAAGATACAACTAGTCTTGAATCCCCCCATGAATGGACTTGGGAACGTAAGAACAGCTTTAACGGCAAACTATAAAATCAAACAGACGATCCAGGCGGATTCAGAATTAAAACCCACTTACACCGATAAGATACAGGGCGATTTTGATATTGCCAAATGCGTACAAAAGCTTTATCCTATAACAGATGTCAGTGTTGCAGACTTTAGAGGTGGGATAGAAAGATCAAGCGGCAATCTTTACGACTATATTGATGAGGGTGTATTTTCCCTTGATTACTATAAAAACTGGGGTGGTGGAGATCTTATATCAGACGATATAAACTCTTACATACAGCCTTTCGGTAGACACACCGAAGGAACCTTTAGTTTTAAATGTGAAATGACCAAGCCTTTGGTTACCGTAAAAGACACTAGGGTTAGATTCCGAATGGCCGGTCCTCTTGCTACAAGAGAAGCCAAGGTTCCACCGAGATATAAAATTCACAATATTAAATTTGAAGACCCGTCTGGAAATCTAGTTACACACTATGATGATATCACAATGAGAGGAGACGCGGACTACGATCAACACCCAATTACAAACTTTGCTAATTATTCATCGGCACCGAAGGTCAACAAGGGCGCCCTGCGGGAGTGGGAAAAAGAATACCCACTGCTACACGAACCAAGTGGATATACCTTAAGGTTTAGTGTAACAGTGTACGATCTAAGTGACGCTTTTGAAGAGGGATTTAGCGAGGGGTTTGAGGAAAGCCATACGATTCACGATAAAATAGGTGACGGTGATGACTATCTAGCCTTAGATGGTGCTCCAGTGTCTACTCGTGTGCAAGATAGCTTTAGACCAGATAGGTCAATACGTATTTCTGCAATAGAAATTTGCAACAGTGGAACTGGATCTTTAACAGGTAACCACCCAGGTCCGACCATTGAAAACCGCGTACAAATTTATTGCGAGGTGCCAACGAAAGGCAAGCGTATAGAAAGGCGCATTCGGCCAACCGCCATGCCGCTATACGGTCAAGAAAGCAGTATATACCCAGCGGTTAGCAGTATTTGGTATGGAACCGGAAACCAAAACATCTCTAACGAAACCAAATCCGGCGCAATTAAGAATATAGAATTATTAAATAACGATTATCTAACACATTATATTACTCTAGACTCTACATCTCCAGTTGCAGATTCTGGTAAATTAACCTTAAAGTTCGGTCATGGTCGAGTTGGCCCTGTTAATGAAGTTGAAAACGGTGCATTTAATTTTGCCTTTGATCAGTCTCCAGGTTGCCACAATGTATCCGGCTCGTTCAACACTGTCAATAAAAATGAATTAAACACAACTGATAACTTCTTTGTAGTAGACTGTGTTTTCCTACGAGTCTTAGCTAAGAAAAAGGTTGGTAGTAGAAACTATGCAATTGATGTCGTTGGATATAGTGACGATAAAATACTGAATGTCACCAGAAAGATTGGTGGGTTCTTACAAAACACATCCGGCGACGGTAGCATCCCAGTAACATCTGGATTCAATTCGGTTGATGACCTTGGTATTTCGAGTGAGACACTAGCCGACGCCGATCAATACTACGAGACAAGCGGCACAAACAATGCTGGTGGAGACCACTACCTGTTATCTCCAGAGGTTGTAACAACAACAGAGTTTAAGTGGCACGAGATACCGCTACAGGTTTACGAAGATACGGTAACTCTTGGCAAGTCTAAAGACTATACCATGAGTTCTAACTTTGAACATTTATATCTTGATATTTTCCCACTTCCGAGTGGAGCTAGTATCGGAGAGGTCGAACTCGTAGTAAGATACAAGCCACAAAGCGGTCTTAACCTTTCTACGCAGGGTGGTGAATCCCTGGAAACTCTTGCTGCGGGTAGGTCAGAATCTAAAATCTATCCAATATCCCGTCAGTCTAGCGACGATATTATAAATGCAGGTTCTGGTTATGCTCCACTATCTAAGATAGAGGGTATTCCACAGTCCTACGGTACGCCTACTACAATCAAGTCTAACTACTCTAGAAGGTGGCGTGGTCACACGGGACTTGCTAACGGTCCATTCGACCCCGACATGTTTGGCTTTGGTTATGAAAACCCACTGTTGGACTCCCCATTTGTATCTGGCTACTTTGATTTTACAGACGGCCAGGGTACAGACATCACACCTCGACAGGGCACGCTTACTGGTGTACTAAGTAGTACATATTCTGATTACCGCTTCAAAAACCTTGGCTGGAGATTTACTGATAACACGCTGTTTACAGATCAGCTACCAGGATACACTGGCGATTACCAAACTATAGACTGGACATCTTTAGTAAACGGTGGTGACAACTTTGAATCACACCCATTGTACGGCCAGATTGCAGACGCTTTTGATACTACGATTAGAATATCAGGACATAACTCTTATATTAACTTTGGCGACGTTGACATACAAGATGAATTCAGTTTATACACACGCTTCTCTCCAGATGCCAATGTTTCTGGGGTTGGTTACGACTTGTTTGAGAGCGGAGTGCTTGTATCGAAGTGGGATTCTGGTAACGACCTAGAGTTTGCCCTCGGATATTCCGGTGGCTACTTGCGCGGGATAGCTAAAGACACAGTTGGTGGAACACATGAAGTTATAGATACTGCCCACTATACTAGTTACCAATACCCACTAAGTGTAATATTGACATACAATGATCATTATTCAAGTGGGCTTAAGCTCTATACAGACAACGAATTTGAAAACGACTGGACGACCCTGAGAGCTAGCTCCGTTGCAGACTTCGATCTGGCGACTGGTAACAGCAACCTGGTAGTTGGTAACTCAACCGGCTCTGGTGTTGGGTTCAACATGTTCCTGTGTGAGTTTGGCCTGTCTAATAGTGGCAACGTGGTCTATGAAAACGCTGACTTAACATTCAAAGAAGTAACGGCCCAGAGATTATTAGAAAACGCAAGGGTTAAGTGGTGGGACGCCTCAGACGCCTACACTGACGACTCTTATAAACTGTGGGATTATGTCAATGAAGACAGCGTCACCGATTGGCATCTTGGCGACTTCAAGTACGCCGAATTCAACCGAGCCTTTGACCGCTGGACCAAAAGAACTGGTCGTGATCTGATTAGCTTCAATATAGACCATCACGGTTCTGGCTACTCACAGACGACAGACATAACGCTGCCCACTAATGTGGACAACGATCTAGCTTATCATACTCAGATTGAAAACGACTTCCTGCGATTCAACCTCAGCGAAGCCGTTGACACTTTCTATTCTACAAACCGTCGAATAACTAAGGATTTGCCCCGTGGGTATAAGTTCTCAGAAGAGGCTTTGGTTGTTGATACTATCATACAACACAAGGGTTCTGAGTCTATCGTATGGGAAGACGGACAGGTTGGCCCCAAGCTTATTGTTAGTTTGTATACTAAAAATCAAGAGCCGTATTGGGTTTCTGATGAACCAAACTGGGGAT
>Ga0233444_10001473_pt1 | contig 26835 bp, 22 predicted proteins | sample SI_124_October20_6_FD_182792 | JGI IMG/M metagenome (GOLD analysis project Ga0233444, IMG submission 182792) | Seawater microbial communities from Saanich Inlet, British Columbia, Canada - SI_124_October2016_10_MG | ecosystem: Environmental > Aquatic > Marine > Inlet | place: Canada: British... | reverse complement strand
CGGGCGCGATCCGGTTGCGCGCGTTCAAACCGGCGGAGTACGTGCTAGACTCGGCCGTTCTGAGCAGAGAGCAGCTGGAGTGGGCGCGGGACATGATGCGCCAGGCGCACGAGAGCTTCGTGGAGCACAAGGCGAGCCGCGCGGGCTACGGGCGCGTCATGCTCATGGTGGATCAGGCCAACGCGCCATCCAAGCAGGCTGCGGTGGTCTCCCTGGGAGAGGCGACGGGCGCGGCGCGCGTGGACAACAAGGCCAACCTCCGCAAGCTGGCCGACCGGCCGGAGGACGCGCAGACGACGCAGAAACTGCGGAGTTTGTGGCGGCAGAAGCGCACCGAGATGAACGAGGCGGAGGAGGAGGCGAAGGCGCTGAAGGTCCGAGGAGCGGCCGCGCGCGATGTCGAGAAGATTGAAGCGCTCGTCCGCCCGGCGCGCCTCACCGCGGACGGGTTCAACCAGGCCACGCTGCTCATCGTCAACAATGCCATCTTCAACCAGCACGCGCAGGGCGGTTGGGTCGCGCTGTTTGCGTGGTTTGGGCGCCTGCACAGGGAGCAAAACGGCAGCATGGAGAGGACCGTTTCCAAGGGGTCCAGCCTCATGCAGCAGAACCACCCCAAGACCTCTGGCCAGGCCTCGCACCTGCGCGACAAGCCCATCGACCAGTGGCGCTCCCTGTGGCTGTTCCTCGAGTTGGCCATGAAGCAGGACTGGTACGACGACCTGAAGGCCGCCATCGCGGCCGTGAGCCCCGTGGCGACGTGGCGGGACCTGGGCGACGACGGGTCGACAAACTGACTCCGCCGCGAGCCGAGCGCGCGCGTAATTTGAAGGGTCCCTGCAAGGGAAAGTGGGGTCCCTGATCGTTCCCCAACAACGTTTACGATTCGCACAGGTCCGCGGTCCAGATAATTTAGAAGTAATAAATAATGGGATTATTTAGTAGCATTTTTTCTGGCGGCTTGCCTGGCCCCAGGTGGTCAACAAGTGCCCCGCAGCAAACCGATCTCCCGGTTGAGATCAGATTATTAATAACAGTTTAGGAGAAACTAGGGTCCCTGATCGTTCCACGTCGGCACGCCAGCACGCCTGCAACGCGGCACTCCGGGTCAGCACATGACCACCCCGGCGATGCCCCACGGCAGCAGCGCGGCGAGCGTGGAAATGACGATGGACGTGACGTCGCCCGTGGTGCCGTACGGCACGAAGCTGTCCGAAACGAGGAGCGTGAACGCCCAGCAGGAGCCCAGCACGATCGGCACCGCAAACCACACCAGCCGGAGCAGCCACTTGGCAATGTGGCCATTGTGGCACTCGAAGCGGCCGCCCACGAGCGCCGCGGCGAAGAAGAAGCCGAGGCTGTGCTGCGTCACCCACCGCAAGCTCGCCGAGCGCCAGCTGGTCGTGGCCATGAGGGAGCCGTCGTAGCCGCTGATGATCGCGAGCGACGCGATCGTCAGGAAGAGCTGGATCGACACGAGCGCGACTATGAGCAGCGCCGTCGCGTTCTCCAGCCACACGATGTACCGGCCCGTTGACCAGCACGACGCGTAGAGCAGCCAGCTGATGAACGTGGTCGCCGCGAGCACGAGCGTGAGCAGCAGCGTCGCCGCGACATACCAGTGCGTCAGGAAGGCGAGGTCAAAGCCGAGGGGGGTGCCCAATCTCCCCACGGTGTACACGAGCATTCCCGCCGCGTGCAGCGCGCACGCGATCCACGTGGACGAGTACCACGCCGCCGGGATGGAGAAGAAGAGCAGCAGCAGCTCCAGCGCGGGCCACACCGAGTCGGCGAAGGCGTACACCACCACCACGGCGACTACGGACGCCGCGAGCGCGACGTTGCCCGAGCCCGTGGCCGCCTCGCGCTCGTCGGGATCCTCGGGGTGCACAAAGTAGTCGCGCCGCGTGCGGCACCGGCGGTCGTACGGGAAGGCGAAGATGGTGAGGCCGACGGCGCACGCCCACAGCGCCGCGGGGCTCGAGTTGGCCGTGTACAGCCGGCGCGCGCGGAAGGAGTTCTCGCACACGTCGATGTCGCCCACGCACGCGCTGTCGCCAAAGAGCGCCTCCAGCTCGTCGAGGCGCGCGTAGCACGCCACCTGCACCACGAAGGCGGCACTGAAGATCAAGACCGAGAGCTGCGCAATCACCGTCGCCACCGGCTCGCAGCCGCGCTCGTAGATGGCGTCGTGGTTGAGCAGGATGATGCCCGCGGCGCACACGCAGAGCGTGCCCCCAAACACGAGCGTGCTCGCCACCAGGTCGTCCGCCATCGCGTAGCCGCGCGCCTCGATGTCCTCGTGCGACGCCGTGAAGCCCGTGACCTCGGCCGGGTGGTAGAGCGCCGAGCGCACGATGCGCGCGCCCGCGTAGCCCAGGAAGGCCGCCGACAGCGCGATCACGTTCTCGCGCTTGCCCTTGGCGTCGTGCCCGCGCTCGCCCGGCTTGGGTCCCGCGACGCCAAAGATGAGCAGCACGGCCCAGCCGCACAGCAGCGTGTAGAGCGCATCGGCGATGCGCGCGTTCACGCCGCCATTGTGCAGCCCGTAAAACGCCGTGCCCAGGAGCAGCAGGCACGCGAGCCCGCGCTGCTCAAACAGGAAGTCGGCCTCCACCGGCGGCGCGGCCACGAGCGCCGTCAGCACGAGCGCGGTCGTGCGCATGGACGTGGGCACGTCCACCACGACGGTCGTGGGCAGCGCCGTGAGCGCGTCCAGCACGATGGACGCCACGAAGACCGCGCCCGCGCTCACAACATTGCCCTCGGCAATCTCCAGCAGGTCGGACTTCTCAACGAGCTTGGGCGGCGCCTCCTCGACCAAGAACGCTGGCGGCGGCACGAGGTCCGCCTCCTCCTGTGGCACCGTCGCCGCCGCCGCCGCCGGGGGAAACGGAAAGGTGGCCGGTGGTGGCTCCATGGCGCCCTCTTCTTAATAACCAACCACGCACGCACTGGTTATTTCAAATTCCGACCGTGCTTACTCCTCCCTGCTTAGCCCCCGCAACCGGGCCCTCTCCTCCTCCATAGCCTGTTGCTAAATCTCGCGCAAGGTTTGGGTAGCCTCCTCCACTTCCCGCCGCCGCTCCCACCGCGCCCTCGCCTCATCCAACCGGCGCTGCGTGCGCTCGGTCATGTCCCGAGTCCCAGACTGCTCCAGCCTGGCCTGCAATGTGCGCAGGCCATTGGGATCGTTCTCGCTGGCGGCCCTGCGATCCAGGAACTCCTGGATCGCCTCGCCGGCTAGCTCGACGTAGCGCATCGCGTTTCGCAACGCGTTGAGGTAGCCCGGGTCGTCAAGCTGCAGGAGCCGATCGAAGTGCTCCCTGGCCCGGTTGCGGGCCGCGTACAGGCGCTCGGACTCCCGATCCTCGTCGGAGAGCTGCGGCCGGTTTGGCTGCCGGTACACCCATATGGGCGTGGGCGAAGAGGGCGGCGTTTCCGCGCGCTCGAAAACCGTCCCTGCCATTGGCGGCGGCGCCCTGACGGTGCCGGGCTCGCGCGTCGGCAGGCCGTACACCCACTCGGGCACGCCGCCTTCCGTGTCGTACGCGTCGTGCAACGCCATCCAGTCCTCGTACCAGATCGGCTGGTTGGTCATCGGGTCCTTCTTTGGCCTCGGGGAGTCGTAGTGCCGCCAGAGTGCGCTCGCCTTGTAGTAGTGGTACTTGTACGTGCCATCCGCCCGCGGGGTCTCGTTGCGCACGCGAAAGGTGCGCCAGTCGTTCGCGTCCCTTTCAAACGACTCGAGGGTGATCGGGTCCACCTTCTCCTCGTCGGTAAACTGTTTGAGCTCGGGCTGGCTGAGCGGGTGAAACTCGCCCGTGCGCGAGAGGTGGAGGCGATCGAGTGCGGGCAGCATTCCCACTCGTTACTGACACAAGCGTGAAAAAAGGGTCTTATCGCACTCTAATCAGCCGTGCGCCTAATCATAGTCCATGGCATCGTCGTCATCGCTGCTGCTGCTGCTGCTGTCGTCTGGCGCAGAGGCGACTCTGGCCGCTCGGGCGGCACCGCGCCCTGCCGCTGCAGCCGGAGCGACCTCGGCACGACGTCCCACTTTTTCATACGCTCCCGGGCATCCAGCAGGTCGTGCGTCTCAAACCACGTCATCTCCTTTTCAAGCTGGTGGCGATCGTACGTTGCGCGCTGAAGCTTGCGCTCAATCTTCTTCCACAGACGGTGGAGCTTGGGGTCCGTGCTCAACTCCTCGGCTTGGTACGCGCCATGGAAGCGCCAGAGCCCCCACTCGGCGTTGCTCTCCCTCCGCTTGGCCGCCCGGATTTGATCCTTCAGCGCCTCGTAACGCTGCTCCGCAGCCAACCAAAGCTGGTGCCGCTTGCACATGGCGTAGAACCACTCCTCGTTTGACATCGGCATGGCCGATTCCGGGTTGTAGACGCTGTGCATGGTGGGCCCGGGCGCGTCCGGAAAAATGTTCTGCATGAGCATCTCCCACATCTCCTCGTCGTTTTTCGCAATGCCGTCGTGCTGCTTGTTCAGGCTCAACCACGTGGCCACTGCATTGCACGCCTGCTCAACGGCACCGTCCTCGTCGCCCGCGCGCAGGTTGGTCATGATGAGCGCCACGATCTCGTTGGCGCCCAATGCCTCGCCCATGGCGGCCGCGGCCGCGGAGGACGGTGGCCCAACAGGCGCGCCCGACGGGCCCGACTCGGCCTGGTTGGAGCCCGCCATGCCCGTGGGGCACAGCGGCAAAAAGGGGAGCGACATCACGATCGTTCACGCGCCACACTTACCTCAACCCCCACAACTCCTTATGTGCACGCCGCGACTCTCCTTAGCCCCCTACCGGAACATTGGGTTGCGAATCAAAAATCAACACCCCAGCTGCCCCAACCGGAGAGGTTGATGTAAGATGGATCGGGGTGGTCGGTCAGCTGCGGGTCGCGTCGCGGGGAGTCGGAAGGCTCGTAGGCGCGCGCCTCGCCGTACTTGTGCCAGTCCTGCGCCTGGGCAGCCCAGGTCCGGCCCGTCCGATCGGTGGTGGCAAAGTTGACGAACCGGAACGCCGTCTCCTGCGAGAGCTTGAGTGCAAACTCGCAGCGCAAGAGGGGCACCGCGTAGTGGGTGCGGGTTTCGAAGAAACTCACGCGCAGCCGGTGGTACCAACCGACGTTGTTGTTGCCCGCTCGGAAGGTGGCATTGTTTGACACGTAGGTGTCGAAGTGCGAGCGCATGTTCTCCTCCGCGTTGAGGACCTGGTGGTGGCTCATCTGGCCGTTGAGCCAGAAGCGCCAGCGGACCGTGGCCGCGTACTCGGGGTCGTTGGGGTCAAGGACGCGAGTGGCCCGTTGCGTCATCGAGTTCTCCCCGTTGAGCCGGTTGGGCGACATGGGGTCGACGGGGAAGAGGGGGTCCGTGGGCGAGTAGGAGGGCGACGTGGGCGAGTATGTCGGCGACGTGGGCTCGTAGGGAGGCGCCAAGGACGACGAAAAGGGTCCCTCGCCCGACGAGGACGACGCGGCGGGCGGCGCCTCGGGCTCGGGCATGGGCTCGTCCTCGTCCTCGGGCTCGGGCTCGGGCTCGGGCTCGGGCGCGGGCGCGGGCGCGGGCGCAAACGGGACGAGCGTGTGGGTCTGCCAGTCGCGGTACTCCGCCTCCGACATGGCCGGCTTGACCGCCAGCTCGTACGGGCACGAGCCCAAACGCTTGCTGCGGCGCAACGGTCCAGTCCGGATTGTTGGAAAGTTTTCCACGCGCGTTTTCCGGGCACCAGTCACGCCGACCAGCAGGTTCATCAGCGCAGCGAAGCGGTCGTTCCCCTCAGCCTCCACCGTGTACCCTCCCACAATCCTGCGGCATTCGGCGACGAACGTCTCCGCAAGCGCGGTTGTTGGCAGGTACAGCTGGAAGTCGCACCGGGACATGGGGGTCTGGGGTCCCTGTCCTGGCACGATGCGCTCGTCGTCCAAGTACTCCACCTGGCCAGGGGGGCTGGCGGCGACAGACAAGCGCATGGGGATGTCCAAGCGGGTGGGACCAGCTGCTCCCCCGGTGTCTAAGCCCGAGTTGCGGAACCAGCGCGACAAGTGCTGGCGGACGTGGGGCCCAAACGCCATAAAATCCGCGGGGAGCGAGCCCTTGATCCAGAAGCGCCACTCGACAGGCACGTCGTTGTTGCTCTGGGGCCCCCTTCGCCCTTGCGCCAACGGCAGGGGGTCGTCCTCGAGCGAGTAGGCGATCCACGAGCCGTAACCGTCCCGAGACATGGTGAAGGGCCCCGGAACGTCGGGACGCGCGTCCGGCGTGTCCTGCAGGTATCTCCACGACCCGTACTGGGTCGTGGTCATCTCCTCACCCGGCGACCCCAATCCCGCACCGATGATGCCCAGCCAGCGGCGCATCATCGAGCCAGTGCCGTACTTGCGCTTCTCGATCCCGAAGAACCGCTGAAAGTCCTGCGCGGCCATTTGTGGCAGCCACATCTGGCACGTGACGAGGAGCACCGGAGCGTCTTGCGTGGGCCCGTCGTCGCCAACGAAGGTTGCGTGATTCGACACGGTCTCAACCTCGAGGCGCTGTGCCACGCGCGAGATGGTCCACGCACTCTGGAAGCGGGTCGCCATGTACGTCTCGAGCGTCCCCCTCACTACATGGTTCACGTGCGGAAAGTCCAATCGATCTCCGGCGGCAGAATCCAAGGGCTTGACCCAAAAGTGCCACTGAATGAGAACGTCGGTGGCCCGCTGCGGGCCCCAGCGCTCCTCGCCGCGCCGAAGGGTGGGCAGGCGCCTCGTCACCGGCGGCGCCGGCGCAGCCGCCGGTGCAGGCGCCTCCTCGCGCGGTTCGCCCTCGCGCTCCTCCCTCTCGCGCTCCCGCGCCGCCTGCTGCGCCTGCGTCGCCCGCTCGCGCGCCCGCTCGGCCACGTACTCGCTGCGGTGCTTGAGCCGGCGCGCCCACGCCGGGATGTTGTGGTGGTCGGGGTTGTAGGTGTTGCAGAGCGCCCACCAGTCCTCGTACCAGATGGGCCCCTCGCGCGCCGGCAGCGTGTCGTGGTCCTTGACCCACGTCCAGAGCGCCCCCGGCGAGAAGTACCTGTATCGCGGCTCGCCGTTCGGACCGTCGTCCAGCAGCCGCACGCGGAAGGTCATGGTGTGCACCGGCTTCTCGAGCGTCACCGGGTCGTCGTTCATGTTCGCCTGCTCCTCCTCGGTGGGCTCGTAAAAGCCCATCGTGTTGGCCACGTCGTGGAGCGACAGCCGGCCCAGGTTTGGAATCATGCCAGCGAAGCGCACAAGTTACCAGTTTCACACACTCACACTACGAGACGCAACGTCTTTGGCTTATCACTCACACATTCTACGCATAGCTAAAAGTCCGCTGCCAGCGTGAAATGGTTTGCCATGATGCTGTCGGAGCTGTTGCTGTTGACGCTCGACATCACGTTGGCCTTCTGGTACTCGGCCACGCGCTTCTCGAAAAAGTTGGTCTTGCCCTGCAGCGATATGAGCTCCATCCAGTCAAAGGGGTTGCGCACGTCGTACAGCTTGGGTGCGCCCAGCGCCACGAGGAGCCGGTCGGCGCAAAACTCAATGTACGTCGACATCATGCGCGAGTTCATGCCGATCAGGTCGACCGAGAGCGCTTCACACACAAACTCCTTCTCGTACTCGACGGCCTCGCCGATGATGGCGTGCAGCTCGGCGTCGGTCAGCTTCTTCTCCAGCATCGAATACAGGAGGCAGGCAAAGTCGCAGTGCATGCCCTCGTCGCGCGAGATGAGCTCGTTGCTAAACGTGAGCCCGGGCATGAGGCCACGCTTCTTGAGCCAGAAGATGGCGCAGAAGGAGCCCGAGAAGAAGATGCCCTCGACGACCGCGAAGGCCACGAGCCGCTCGGCAAAGCGCGACGAGTCCTTGATCCAGCGCAGCGCCCAATCGGCCTTCTTGCGCACGCAGGGCACCGTCTCGAGCGCGTTGAAGAGGCTCATCTTCTCCGCCTTGTCCCTGACGTACGTGTCGATAAGCAGGGAGTAGGTCTCGCTGTGCACGTTCTCGATCATGATCTGGAAGCCGTAGAAGAAGCGCGCCTCGGGGTACTGCACCTCGGAGCAGAAGCGCTCGACGAGGTTCTCGTTGACGATGCCGTCCGAGGCCGCGAAGAAGGCCAGGACGTGCTTGATGAAGAACTGCTCGTCGCTGTTCAGCTTCTCCCAATCGTTCATGTCGTTGGCGAGGTCGATCTCCTCGGCCGTCCAGAAGGAGGCTTGCGCCTTCTTGAACATGAGCCACAGGTCGTGGTGCTTGATCGGAAAGACGACGAAGCGCGAGGCGTTCTCTTGGAGCATGGGCTCGGCCAGGTCGTCGGGGTGGGTGTCCAGGGGCATATGGAAGGCGGTGGAAGGCGGTGGAAGGGCGTGAGCGCGGTTTGCGCACGCCAAGAGAGCGCCTCGCAACGGTGCCTAACTTAGCGCAGTGCGCAATGGGACGGTTACAAGTTGCAAACGTTTCCCTTTTGGCACAAACACCGAGCAACACATTGCCCTATATGGCACTGTCCCACACGCGCTTGAGCGCATTCGACGCGTCGAGGTAGGCGCCCTCCGACACGAGGTCCTTGCACTCAAAAAGGAAATCGGAGAGCTTGCGCAGGTCCTCCATTGGCAAGGATGGGCGCGCCAACGGGGGCGGCCGCCGCACCAACGGGGGCGGTTGTGCATGTCGCCGCCAGAAAAGAGCGACACTGGGCTCTAGCTCGGACGGTGGTCGCGACGGCGCCCGGAGGCGCACGTAGCGCGGGTTCGTGGCCGTGGGCCAGTGGTTGAGTATCGGGTTGAGGTGCGGCGCGCCGGGCAGGTCCACCTCCTTCTTCCAGTCGTAGACGGCCATGTGCCTCGGATCGGCGCCCCAGTGTGGGTCAGAAATCGCCCACTCCCTGACCTCGGGAAAGCACGCGTGCGCAACGCGCCAGGGCACGAGGCGCAGCACCCGCTTCTCGTGTGCGAAGCCTTGATCGTCGGTGGCAAAGGTGGTGTAGAGGGCGTTGCCCTCGACGCCCCGGATGCGCATCATGCGCCCAAACGTGAGGCAGCGCTTCCAGACCTCCGCCGAACTGGAGCGCAGCACCGCGTCGATCTCTTCGATCGTCCTGGTGTTTGCCCACCTCGGGTAGACCAAGACGTTCTCAACGGGCACAAGGTAGTGTTGATCGCCAAAGGGCAGCAGGTACGTCACGTCCGCCTCGTCCCCGACGAGGGACGCAACCCCGCTCATGCTGCGCACGCACGAGCACCGTTTTTTTGCACAAGTTGCAATACGCGCCGGCGTTTGCAACTTGTAATTGCCACGATAGCACCACAATCGCGACAACGGTGAGCCGCCATTGCCCCGCCCGCAGCCCCGGTACCGGTGCTCGTGCGTGCGCATTGACATTTTCTTGTTCGGACTGGTGCGCATGTCAGGTTTGCGCACAATGCCGGCAAAGGGAGGAGCGTTCACTGGCCCCAAGGGCGTCAAGCGCGCAGCGGAGGCCAACGGGGCCGCCGGCGAGGATGCGGCGCCCGCGCCCAAGCTCGGCAAGCGCGAGCCCGTGCTCCTCCTGAATATCGACGTCAACAAGATCGAGCTGGGCAAGGTCACCCTGGGCAAGTCCAAGCTCGACTCGTTCGTGCCCCTCACCTACGACGGCGGCCGCCTGCACATTGCGCTGTGCGAGCTGCCCGACTACGCCCGCGCGCCCTTCAAGGCGGGCCCGGGCAAGGACAAGCAGGGCAACGAGCTTCCGGGCGACCCGGCGTGGGGCATGGCCTTCGACCTGACCGAGGCGCATTACAAGAAGTTCAACGAGATCGAGGAGGCGGTCATCACCAAGTTGCTGCCCATGCGCAACGAGCTGCTGCCCGATCTGGCGGCGGCCAAGAAGGACCGCGGCGGCGTGACCGAGGACAACGTGCGCGACGCGTTCAGGTCCAAGCTGAAGCCGCCCAACGAGGAGAAGGGCTACGCGGCAAACCTGCGCATCTTCGTGCAGCACAACCCCGAGCGCCCCCTGGCCAAGGTCGCAAAGATGCACCTCAAGGAGCGCGCCGACGGCACCAAGTACATCACCAAGCCGGTGCCGGGCGGGCTCGCCGACCTGCAGAACGACCGCCTCGCGGTGGTGCCGATCATCTCGCTCGTGCGCGGCGTCTACTCGGGCGGCACGGGCGTCGGCATGAAGTTTGAGCTGACGGCGGCCGACATCCTCACCAACCTGCGCGAGACCAACGTGCCCGAGCCCAACCGCAGCGGCATCGAGCAGAGCGACGAGCTCACGCCCGAGGACGAGCCCGTCGTCAAGGCGCCGTCGGCTCCGCCTTCCGAGAACGGCGACGGCGGCCGCGACCAGTTTGGGGCCATCGACGGCGACTACTGAGGCGCCGCTGGGAAGCGGGCGGCCCCGCCCCCGAGGCGAGGCCTGGACCACCGCTAGGAAGTCGAGATTTAGTGTGAATCCAGTGTTTGGTGTATGAGTGGGACCGTTTGAAACACGCATGACAAAACCGCTTACCATCCGTGGCGTGGCGCACCCGCCCCCCCCGCGCCGCGGCGGTCGCTCCAACCGGGCCGACCTGTCCGGTGCCGAGATCGACTGCACCAACCTGTCGGGGAAGCCGCTCCTGTGCGAGCACGACCACGGCGACCGCGTGGGCACCGTGCTCGCGAGCTGGAAGGGCCGCGACGGCTCGCTTCGGGTGGCGGCCAATGTGGAGGACCCAAGCGCGATCGCGATGGTCAAGAACGGCACCATGCGCGGCCTCTCGCTCGGCACGGGGATGACGCTCGATGGCGATGGCAACGTGGCCTTCCGAGGGCAAGACGAGCTTTCGATCTGCGAAGAGGGCAAGCGGCCGGGCACTTGGATTGACACGATGGACGGCGTGCCGTGCCGGGCGGTCGAGTGCTTTTCAAAATCGAAAGCCGGTGAGCAAATGCGCCGCCTAAGCGCTAAAATGATATGGCCCCACTGCCCACCAATGTAGTAAACCCGACTCCTGTCCCGCGCGCACCGCACCCAAGAATGTCCGAGGCTGAGATCGCGTCCACCACCAATGTCGCCGCAGACCAGAACCGCGACGACCTGGTCGAGCGCCTGAAGGCCGAGCTCGCCGCCAAGACGGAGGGCGAGGCGCGCGCCAACGCGCGCATGGGCCTGTACGAGGCCAAGGAGCGCTCCAGAATCTCGGCGTGGCAGGAGGACGCCAAGTTCTTCATGTCCGAGTTTGTCAACGAGGAGATCGACGCGCACCACCCGGGCCTCTCCAAGGACGACGTGGCGCCGCTCGGCACGTGGGCCGCCACCTACCACGAGAAGGCCGACATCGCCTCGCAAGGCGCGCTCGCCGCCGTCTCGTACGTGGCGTCCAAGGGCATCAAGCGCCTGCGGGAGGAGGCGTCCAAGGGCGCGGCCGCGGCCACCACGCTCGCCGAGACCATGAAGGCCAACGAGGACCTCGCGGCGCAGAATGCCAAGCTCCAGAAGGACTACGCCGAGGCGATGACCCTGTGCGACGAGCGCCAGAAGGGCCTCGAGACGCTGCAGGCGGAGCTCGTCAAGGGCGGCCTCATGAACGAGAAGTTCAACTTCTCCAAGCTCACCTCGCGCGAGCAGATGCCGGCGGAGCCGCACGTGGGGGCGGGAGCGGGCGCCGCGACGCCCTCGCTCGAGGTGGTCAAGGCCGAGGCCTCCAAGGCGGCCGCGGGATCCTCGGGCAACCCGATCCAGCAGCAGGACCTGCTCTCGTCGCTGCTGAGCCGCAGCCGGGGCAGCCTGCGCATGGGCCAGTCGTCGACGCAGCACGCCTTCCTCGGCGCGAGCAACGGCGAGGCCGACATCGGCTCCATCCTCCGGTCTGTGCCCATGTAACTCTCCCCAACGCCCAGAATAAGAAGAGGAGGAAGGCCGCCACCACCTCCACCACCACCACCACCACCACCACCACGCGCGTCGTCGCCTGTACGCCGCCCCTTTTGCGCGCCACCGACCGCCAGCGGTAGCATCCACCCCTCAGCATCTCCCAGTTTGGTTTTAAATAAGAGAGCCGCGCGTGCGTGCGTGTGCGTGTGCTTGGTTTTTTACCGGCCGCGGTTCTGCCCCCCCCCTGGTTTCCCTCCCCGCCTGCCCTTGCGCGCAAGCGTGTCCGTCCGCTAACGCGGTTGCGCGTTGCAGACCAGTGAGTTGGGCTGCAACGCGCAATCGCGCCACATGGAGCACGCGGAGATTGCCGCGCTCTTTGCGCTGGCCGACGAGGCCCGCGAAGGAATGCAAGTGGGTGCCGAACTTGCGCAGCTGTGCGCCAATGAGCGCAGCGGAGACGACGGCAAGACGCACGCGTCGCGGGTCGGGCAGGTCGTGTACACCTTCAACGCCCGAGGCGACGTGCACGCCTGCTTTGGGATGCAGTGCAGGCACGTGCGCCTCGGCCACGAGAACCAATATGTCTGCGGCATCTCGGGGCGCGTCGTGGGCGTTGAGCACGCCGGCGACCCGGACCCGGGCTGGACGGGTCGCTCGAGGACGAGCGCCAATCCGGACGACACGGCGGGCACGCCCGTGGGTGGGTGGATGAAGCGGCGCGACATGTACGCCGCGAGCGTGGCCGCGTACAAGATGGCGGGCCAGCTCTCGGACGCGGAGATCCAGCCCGTGGCGATGCCGTCGCCGGCACCCACAACGCCAGCGGTCAAGCGCGGCGCGCTGTGCGTGAACGAGAGCCCCGACGCGAACGCGGCCCCCAAGAAGGCGCGCAGCTTGCGCAAGGAGAGCTGGTCGCGCGAGGCGATCGACAAGCTTGCCAAGGAGGCGGTCGGTGTCATCAACAAGCTGTTCATCGCCACGCCCAAAGCGCAGCAAAGCGAACCGCCCCCCGACCCGCGCCTGCAAAACCTGGAGTTTGTCAAGGCGGCGGCAATCCGCAAGTACGTGAAGCGGTGCGCCGCCGGCGAGAGCGAGCTCAACCTCGACGTGCTGAACAACGTCGTCATCCACGCCAACGAGTTTGTGCGGGAGCAGCGCGCCGCCGCCGCCGAGTGGCGCGCCGCCGCCGCCGCCGCCGCGAGTTCCGCATCGTCACGCATCTTGCGCACGGACGCCGTCTTCTCGGGGCAGATCCGCAACCAGCTGAGCCAGCTGATCGTGAGCCTGTGGCGCGCGAGCTGCCTGACCAAGCACTTCCAGTCGGCCAAGAAGGGCAGCGACTCCTTCAAGCCCTTTGCGGCGGGCATCCTGTACTCGCTCAAGCGGGGGCTGTACCTGGACGACGGCACGTGCGTCGTGCCCGCGCTCGAGGAGCTCGCGGCGCACCTGCCCGCGCTGCGCTCCGCGTCGTCGACGCCCGCCGCGAAGCAGCTGCAGTCGAGCAGTCATCGCGGCATCTGCAGCATCCAGCGTGCGCTCACGTCCATCTCCGAGATGAACCAGGGGGACGCCCTGCCGGCCCGGACGCTGCTGCGCGACGCGGCGCGGCAGGGCGCGTTTTTGAGGGAGTTGGTGAGTCGAAACTCGTAGCGAGTGCCTTTTCTTTGTAAAACAAACGCGTTACGCCACCCCCTCACTTGCCTCCCCCCCCCCCCACACACACACACACGTGCGCCACACTACTCTGCGGGACAGTGCCGCTTGTTGGGAGGCGACGCGGCACGCGTGTCCGTCTCGGAGCTTGCCGGAGGGGACGGCGACGCTCCGATCTCGGCCAAGGTTAGGGCCATGCTCAGCAGCTGCGAAGCGGCCGCGCCTCGCTTTTCGCGACTCATGAAGGACTCGTCGGGCATGCGCGCGCGGCTGATGAAGGAGTGCGATTTGACGGTGAGGTTCGGGTTGCTGGCCAGCTGAGGATCCACGGGCGCGACCTTGACGTACATGCGCGCGCCGGCGATGTCCGAGGACAGCAGCATCACTTGGAACCGGAACTCGTGCCGGCCCTCCATCAGGCACACCTCGGGTTCGAATCGCCGGCTGGCGCGCCCGAGGAAGAGGCCCTCGTGTTGACGCGGGTTGTAGTCGTCGTTCATGGCCTCATCGTCCGACACCTTGTGCAGCGTCATGCGCAGCTTGAGCCCGCCCTGCTGCACGGCGGTTCCCCTCATGGGTTGGTCGTTCGAGTCCACCAGCCGCACACAAACGTGCGTCATCTTCGTCTTGCACTGCGTCCAAACGGCGTCTTCCCCCGCAAGCCTCCCATTCTCGGTGTCGAGCACGTGCGGAAACTTCTTGCCGGTGTCCACGATGATCAGTTTGGCGTCGAGGTCAGCGCGGGTCGCCATTGGTGCGGGAAAGGGCGCGGGCGAGGCCAACATCGATTGCAGCAGTTCGATCAGGGTGTTGGCACACGGCACGGGCCCGCCCCTTTGAAGGTGATCGATCCACGCAGCAAGGGCAGCCTGGCCGATTGGAATGTGCGGGCAAGCAAGGGCCGATCCTTCTTGCGCACCGCTTGGCGTTATGCCACCGGACGATTCCGACGGCGTGGGCGACGACGGTGGGCTTGCGCGCTCGCTGAGCGCGGTGACGGGTTCGTGGCTCGACATTTCAAAAACGGGACCAGGTGCGCACGCGCACGCACGAGCACTGCTGTACGCTCCGCGAAACGGTGGAGCGCAACAATCACAACTTTGCGATTGCACGAGTGCTCTAACCACTACCATCGCCAACACGTGCATACGCCCGAACCGTGATCGAGTACACGTGCCCAGTCTGCCTCTTCTAGCACCGCTGCGCGCCGGCTACTGCACCAACCGGACCTCGAACGCGATGAGCTTCTTGGTCTTCTCCACGTACTGGAAGCAGCATGCGCTCCGGTGCACGTCCATGGCGCGCTCGAGCGTGACCTGCTTCCACTTGGTCTTCCCGGCAAGGCAGAGCATGGCCTTGCCCTTTTGGTTGTCGAGTTGCACGATCGCAACGAGCGGGCGGTCGGGGAACACGCAGCGCGCCACCGCCACGAGGTGTGCGGTCGCGTGGGCCTCGGTGGGAACGCTGTCGACGGCTTGCACCCGCTCAAGCACGTCCGCGTCCAGCTCCACGTCGTCGTCGTTGCCACCGCTTCGGCCGACCAGCTTGGCCATGTTCGCGTAGTCCTCCCTGCCCTTGAAGGTGACCGATCCTCGCCGGTGCAGTCCCATGGCGTTCATCGCGATCTTGATCGTCGGCAACTGGCTAAAATCGGGGGGAGGGGGCGGCCCGGGCGGCGGGACTGCCGCCTTCGCGTTGGCGACGTCCCGCTCCAGCTGCTGCTTCTCGGTCTCGAGTTGCGCGATGGTCTCGTGCATCGTGGTGCAGTCCGCGTACAGGTCGGCCATCGACTTGCACGGGCCGAGGCGCTTGAGCCCAGAGGTCACGAAGGCCTTGTAACAGGGCACCTGGAACGCGCCCATGCGCTCCAGGACGTCGCCGATGCGGAACGCGCCGCACATGGGCATGGCGCCCATGCGTGAGAGCGTGTCGTCCTCGACCGAGGGCGGGTCGGTCGGCTTGAGCGCCTTCAGCGGCCTGGGCTCCGGCATCACGACGCACGGCTTGTCGCAAAAGCGGTCGAAGCACATCGAGATGCCCTGCTCGAACGCGCTCCATATCGTCTCGCCGTACCGCGCGTCCATTGGGAGCGTGTTCTCCGGCGGGCACGTCAGCACGTAGTAGTCCTTGTAGTGCGCGTGGTCAAAGGGCATGAGCCTGTAGACGAGGCGTGGCACCATTGCATCGTTCTGGGAGCTCACCGCCTGTCCCGGAGCGCAGTAGCGCCCATAGCTGCTCACCTGCTTCTTCATGCTGACCCAGTCCCACTCCATCTGGAAGACGTGAAGCCCCAAGCTCTCGTCTCGGACGTTGCCGTCGGGGATGCGGAGGCCGACGGCTACGTTGCCGGGGTTTTGGAACGGGTTCTCGGCCAGCTTCTGGCGCAGCTCGTCGTCCGTCACGGAGTCCACGTACTTTTTCGCGGCGTCCTCCACGCCCTTCTTGTTCAGCAGCGCACCGATGAAGACGTTCTCGTGCACGAGCCCGCCCCCCTTGGGGTCGTTGATCGTGCAGTGGGCGCCGATCTTGAGGTACGTCAGGATGTGCCGGCCGCACAGCTTGTAGTCTGCGCGCGCCTCCGCGGTCTCGATGCGCACCGTCTGGGCCCAAAAGGCCTCGTTGGCCGACATCATCGAGTCCTCGAACGCGGTCTCGAGCTCGCGGCTGCGCACCTCGTACGTCTTGTACAGGGTCGCCGGGAGCTCGCTCGGGATGCCCGCCTGCTGAAAGAGCGTCGCTGCGGCCCGGAGGGTCTCGCAGTACATCTTGCGGCCGGTGTCGAGCGCCTGCATCGGCACCTTGTGCGCCTTCAGGTCATTGAGGGGCTCGTCCCAATGCACGAGGGCGAGCGCGAGCGCCTCGTGCTCGCGCAGGCCCACGTTGTAGCGTGCAGCGTACCGGCACGCATTCTGGCCCGTGAGCAGCATGAGGCGCACGTCCTTGGCCGCGCGCTCCTTCAAGTTGCCCCTGGCGTCCTCGCCCTCAAACGAGGCGAGGTGCGCCATCGCGTGCAGCAGAAAGAGCGTCGCGTCCGGAACCTTTCTGGAGTCCCGCACCAGCGCCGTCAGCGCATACTTGCGGGGGGGCGCCGAGTCCTTGTGGCTAGAACCGTAGCCCGCGGAGGCCTTCAGCTCGTGCTCCTCCGAATTGAGAAGCAGCCTTGCCTCGTTCTCGTCATACGCCAGCTGGACCGTGCGCAACTGGTAGAACGCGTCCTGGACGAGCCCCGTCTGCGTGGCCCACGCGATCTTGTGCTCGTGCTTGCGCTCGTCGCCTGGCGCGGCGCGCTTGCGCGTGAGGGCCTTGAGCTCGTCCGGGAGCGGGACGTCCTCCAAACGGTAGCGGCAGTGGAACGCGGCCCACGCCGTCGAGCTGCACGGCTGCCTGGGCAACCCGGAGTTGATCACGGCGATTGGCGAGAGGTCCTGCGCAGCCCTGGTTGGGGCGGCGCGCGCTTGCTCCGCAAACTCCACCGCCTCCTCGCCCTCGATCAGCTCGCGTCCCACGCCGCTGCGCTCGCGCAACTCCTCGGCGACGATGGACTTCATTGGGGGGGAGGGGTTTCTTTTGGCAAGTGTCGTGCGCAATTGCGCACGCACGAGCACTGCGGTCTTGTACGCGGCGCTCGCGTGCCCGGCTAAAAGTTGCAAAGCTGACAAACCAACCCGGCCACACTCCACTTTGCGCCACGTCACCCGCTCCCGCCCTCGCCCCCGCCCGTCGCCACGGGGTCCACCTCGTCGATGATGGCCATCACCTCCTGCGCCGCCAGCGGCTTGAAATCGTTTTGCACGTAGCGCACGAACAGGGCCTTGCTCTGCTTCAGGGCCATCTCGTGGAAGGGGTTCCCGAACCGCGACACGCCGATCACCACGTTCTCGAGGAGGCTCGGCACGTTGACGCCGGCCCGGATGTGCGAGACGTGGCACGCCTTGCACGACACAAAGGCGTGCCGGTGAATCTCCCTCGCGCGCTTCCACTCTGCATTCTTGCCCTCCTTCCTGCCCTGCGCAATCAGCGCGGACGGAATGGCCGCCGAGACCAGCTTTGGGCCGTAGTTCCACTCGAACTTTTTGCGCAGCAAGTGAAGGAGCCACGACGCGTGGCACTCGCCCCGCTGCATCTCCTCGGGCAAGCAGCAGGTGCAAGCGATGGCCGACATCTTCAGGAGCTGGACCTGCTCGTCCTCCGTCGGGGGAAACGGGTAGAGGAAATTGACCCGGCGTCCCCGTATCCGCAGGGTGTGCTTCACGCGGCCCTTGTGCTTCCTGCAGTCGTGATGGAATGGCTCGCTCGCATTGCGCACGTTGTTGGCCGGCCGCTTGCCGAGTTTCTTTTCGAGCGCTGCCAAATTGCACTCACGAGCACCGGACATATCCGGGGTCGGGGGGGTGGCGCACGCGTCAATGTCCATTTATGGTATGATTAGACGCAACCCCGGGACCCGCACGAGCACTGCGCCCGCGCTCAGAAGATGTAAAAGAGCTGGTCGCGCAACCGGCGGAGCCACAGCTCGGTGCCGTCGCGCGCGAGCAGGCCCTTGCCGTACTGCAGGTAGACGTCGCGCACAAAGGCCGCGGCGGTCAGGTAGCTCGAGGCGTGCTCGCGCCAGTTGTCGCGGTTGGGCAGCGGCCGGTTGGGCTTCAGGCGCTTGGGCGCGTCGTGCAGCATCGAGGCGGCGTACAGCAGGCCCAGGTCCACCGAGAGCATGGTGATGCGCTCGCGCAGCAGCTGCTCGCGGTTGGCCATCGTGCTCGGGTAGTGCCGCGTCTCCACCTGCGGCTGGTTGCGCAGCTGCCGCGCGATGGAGAGGTTGCGCTTGATCGCGGCGCGGTACAGCTGGGTCGGCGTGGTGGGCCCGCCGAGGCGCGAGGACGTGGAGGGCGTCTCGATGTCAAACTTGACGAGCCGCTTGAACTCGGAGTTTGCAATCTTGTAGCAGCCGTGGCAGCAGAAGATCATGTCGCTCGGCAGCGACGAGGTGGGCCGCGGCGACTTGCCGTCGCGGCAGCACTTCCAGTACTCGGCCTCGCTCGACTCGTCGTCGTCGTCGTCCGAGTCGGCGGCCCCGCTTCCGGGCGTCTCGATCAGCGCGGGCCGGTGGCACCCGACGCGCTGGCACTCGGCAAAGTGCAGGCTGTAGCGTGGGTGCCTCCGGAAGGCGCTGTGCATCTGCCAGATCGACAGGTAAAACTGCGTCGGCAGCGGCAGCTGCATGCCGGGGCACGCGTGCGCAAAGAGCGACGGGGTGGCCTGAAGCTTCTCGGACGTCTCCTTGCGGCGGATGTGTATGGTGGTCAGATCGAGGATGCCCTTGGGCTTGGGCTCGAACGCCTGGTACTGCGTCGCCAGGGCCTCGGCCTCGTGGTCAAAGAGCACGCCGTCCAGGTAGCGGTCGCGGTGGCCCGAGTTGTACAGGTAGGCGCAGACGGTGAGCACGATCGCCACGTTTGGCTCCTTGCGCCACCGGTCGCGCGCCTCGCGGTTGATCAGCGGCAGCACGCGCACCATGTAGGCGAGCGCACCGCGACCGTGCGTTCGGCCGTGCTCGAGGTCCGCGAACAGCGCGTGCACCGCCGTGGGAACGAGGGGCTCGAGCGCCTCGCTGAGCGACATGCGCGTGGGGCGGCGCGGCGCGGCCGCTCGCTCGCTCGCTTCCAGGTGTGCACGCGCTGCGCCCTCACCCACCCACGCACCCCACCCCCCCCCCCTCCCCCACAAGTTGCAAACGGTTGACAAGCGCAGCCGCTTTGCAGGTTGTGCGCGCTTGTGGGCCGCACGCCCGCCGCCAGTGCTCGTGCGTGCAGCGCGCATTCTCGCCATGGCCGGTGGCGACGCCAATTGCAACGCCGACTTGCTGACCGATTGGGTGGAAGCGCTCTGGGAGCACTCCACGGCCTCGTGCCCAGAGTTCATCGCGGACAACTCCGAGGAGCTGCGCGACATTCTCCCGCGCTACTTGGGCTCCGCCGACCTGGCGCGGCTGGCGCAGGTGTGCAAACTGTTCCGGAGCTGGACGGACTACGCCGGCCGGCCCAAGCTCGGGTTGGCGCGCTGGTCGCGCAGCCAAGGCGACCTCGAGCTGCCACCCCCTTGCGATCTCGAAACCCCAGTCTGGCAGACGCACGGCGCCCTGGGCGAGGAGCCGGCCATGGCCGTGCGCAGGGCCATCCGGCTGCAGCCGCGCATGTTCCGAACCTACGTCAACGAGAATGGGGTGACGGTGGAGCGCGACCTGCCGCCCGGAACGGGCATCGATTCGGGGCGCACGGCGATCAGCGTCGACCTCGTGTGGCGCTTTCAGAACCGCGTGTGCGAGCACCTCTACCGCGGAACCTACTGGAAAACCCCGCAAGCCGGCGACGTCCCGCCCAGGGAGTGGGAGGAGCCGCAGCCGATCAAGTTTATGATTCGCGACACGCTCTCCAACCGACGAACGCCGCCCGAACAGTGCCGCCTACGCGTACGCCTCCACGCCTTCAACCACGCGAGAGGCGTGGCCACCGACTACACGTACTATTCCCCCGAGTTCTGGGTCGCGGACATTGCGACGCTGCGCAAGCCGAGCAAGGCCGTCGCCGAGGCGCGCAAGAAGCAGCCAAGCAAGCGCACGAGGCGCGCGTGAGCAGCTCTAGGCTCACTTGTTGCGCTCGAGCCCCTGCGGCGTGAGGTAGTCGGGCGCGCGGAAGTTGCGGTACTTGCCCTCTTGGAAGAACTGCGCAGGCACGGTGTGCAACGTTGGTGTGGTGCTGGGTCGTGTGAGGGATTGTAGTGGCAGTAAGCGCAAACCTTCTGGCAGCCGATGAGGCTGAGCTGGATGGCGATGCACAGGTCGTCCTGCTTTCCTGGGTGGCGAAAAGGGGCACATGTACCAAACACTTGGGGCGTTGCCGCTGGGCCAAAGTGCGCGTGATACCGTAGAGCTTGCCCGTGTAGGTTGTTCTAACCTGCCAAGCGCGTGCGAGCCGCGTGAGTATTGAGCGCGCGCGGAATGGCGCTAGTGCCGTCTCGCCTTTCCAAAGGTCGTCTTGGGCGGTTCCGTGACCACGCAGTAGCTGGACAGCTCGTCCTTGATCCGTAGCTTGGCCTCGGTGTGCTTGAGCTCGTTGGAAAAAAACTCGTGCGCGATCGCGATCCGCCCCACCGTGAGCGCCTCCCGCAGCAGCAGGCACATTTGCTGCGAACACAAAGCCACGCGTCAATCATGCGCCTCTACACTGTTGGTTGAGCAAAACGAAAGGTCCATCCGTTTGTTGAACTTGCTTTTCCAAGGACAACTTTGCTGATAGCCCCTTGGTTAAAACGCATACCCTGAGCCACGGTCAATGTACGAGCTGCCTCGTTTTGTGAAGCAAAGGTCATCCATTCGGCATCCGTGTTGGCCGTTGGTCGTCCCTGAACGGGCAACGACTGCAGTTCTGATCCCGAAGATGAAACCACGCGATTGTAGTTTTGACAGCTTGCAGACGCCGCTCGCAAATTATCAGCGCGGTTGTTGCGCTTGTTCTGGTCAATGTGATCGACCGTTTCTCCCTCTTCCAAATGGCCATGGAACGTCTGGTACACAATAATGTGTGCTAACTCTGCATCCAGCTTGGCGTACGGGTTACCGTCGGTAGGTAGTGGAAGGAACCGTGGACCCCAACCATCACCAAGGTTGTTCTTCCACTGTGCTCGTCCAAAGGACGATACACGAAGTCGCGGATGCACCTCACGCCAGGCTTCAACCTGGTTTCCATCAACAAGATCATCTTGTGTCTCGTTTGGTTGGGCACGCGTGATCTTCCAGCCATGGTGGTGCATCTTACCTCTTTTCCGATTGGCACAATCACTCACTGCGCCCGAGTGCAGCTGCAACTTTTTTGCGGCCTCATTTGCACTCTCAAAACGGAGAGATGGGGTGCTTTCTGGCCATTCTGGCCGTCTCAAAAGAACCGGCTTGCCGCTTCGCTTGGGCTTGTGCACACGCTGATTCCGTATCTGCTCCGATTTGCTGGCCCATCTTAAATTTGAAAGCCTGTCATCGCCACGCTCCCGCCACCAATCGCCATCATACTTGGCAATGTGGTCAGCTGTTTCTGTCGGCAGAGGGCTGCGTCTGAATGTGCACAGCATCAGATTTCCAAGCCTCTTTGTGCACACGTATCTGTATCCACTGTTCTTGTCCTGGTTTGGCCGATACGGTAAACTCATTGCACCACCTTTGCGCTGAGTCCGAACTCGGCCTTTTGTGCTCACGTGGAGTCCTTGGATTGTAGGAACTTGTGCCCACTCTTCTGCAGATGAGTCGTCGTCGGTGCCATCCATGCTTTTGCTTCAGTGCACTCCTCTCATTCTCATGACTGGTTGGGGCTAGCGATAGTTCGAAAATAATGCATACCTGTTTGCGCTCGTTCGTCTGCGCATACAAAAGAAAATACAGTCATGTGAGTAAGCGTGCACGAGTGCAAGGTGTTAGATTCTCAACGCGCACCGTGAGCCAGCCGAGCGTGCCCTGCTGGCCCTCGGACAGGCTGACCCAGTTCTTGATGCCCGCGTTCTCGACGGCGTGCAGCAGGTGCTGGCTCTCGAAGGCGAGGTTGGACCTGCGCACGCACCAGGGGCCCACTCACAGCTCGCACGCAGCGCCGTCGGTTCGAACTGTCGGCTCACTCGAAGATGAGCACGAATTTGCAGTGCGCGAAGACGGGGATGCGCCGGATGGTCGCTAAGTGGTTTACGAGCAGCGCGTGGGTCTGCCGCACGTCCTTGGTGTGCATCGCGTCCACGCCGAGGATCTGCGCACGCACGCACGCACGCACGCATGCCGCCGCTGAGCACGCTGCTGTTCGGGCAGCCGCTGACGCGGCGGGGGGAGGACAACGACGCCGAGGTGGCCGCGCTTGGGCGATCGCTCGACCGCGTCCTGGGCGGCGTGCTCGACCTGCTGGGACGCGAGACGGGGGAGACCGAGGCCTACGCGCAGGCCAAGCGCGAGTGGGGCATCGTCCTGGGCACCGAGTACGACTACGCGGGCATCGCCGCGCGCCGGGCCGCGCTGCTCTTCGCGCTGCACGCGCTCGCGCCGGTGCGCACGCACTTTGCCAAGCGCGAGCCGGAGCTGGTGGCCGACCTGGAGGCGCGCGTGCTGCCCGCGACCATCCCCTCGTTTCTGAGCGGCATGGCGCAGCGGCCCGAGGCCCTCGTGGTCATGTGCAGCACGCTCACGAGCATGTGGCACGAGCACATGGGCGAAAGGGCGCTGTAGGGTGTGCGTGGGCGCGTGCGTCCGTGCGTGCGTGCGTGCGTGCGTGCGTGTTTAGCACTCGGCTTACCTGCAAAAAGCCGTTGGCCTCCTGCACGAGCGACGCGATCGAGAAGGCCGAGGCGCCGCCGCCCGAGGGATCGCACGCGACGAAGACGTGGTTGATGTTGGCGTCGGGATCGCGGATGTCGTAGCGCAGGCGCTTGGGCACGCGCTTGATCATGGCCTCGATGGCCACGGTGCCAAAGGCCTTCTCCGAGCCGTCGGCCGAGATGCCGAGCGACTCGCGCAAACTGCGAGTGGGCGCGTGGCGAGGGTTCTAAGGGCACTAGGGGCGCGAGCGTGCGGGAGCGCGCGAGAGCGTGGAGCGCACAGCATCGCCGGATCCTCTGCGCACAAGACACGCGTGCATACAATCAGTGGGCATGTAAGGGCGCGGTGGTACTTGGGACGCACCGGCGAGGAGCGCGCGCACGGTCTCGACCTTCTTGGACGATAGCCACCTGAAAATGTTTGGGACACGGTAAGCACCCAAGACGAGCCCAGACGTGTGATGTGGCGAGTGTGCCTGGGCATGGACGCCAGCTTGTGACGACATCTGTGCGTTGTAGCACGCTTGTGAGCATCGGTGCGTTGGTGGGAGTTCAATGCCCGGCGCACTTTTCGGGGTGATCTGCGAACACAGCGACACAAGCAGGTGATTGTGAGGGAATGAACCCATTGTGCTTGTGTGGGTTTGCGCACCGGTCTTGAGGCAGTCGTCGCAGACCTGTGGCGCACACGGGATGGTGTAGGGAAAGGGGTCTTGCGTTGTGGGCATGTGAAGCACACACCAGCGTGATCTTGATCGTCTCAAAGATGTGGGTGCCGTAGTCGTCGGTCATCTGAATGGTGCAAGGGTTGTTGGGAGGTGCTCTAGTCCTGCGAGCGTTGCGTGAGGACCGCACGCACCTCCATCATCTTGGAGTAGTCTGCGCAACGCAAAGGTGTGCAAGTCAGGTGCTGGTTGCAAACGTTGGTTCGACGTCGAGCGCACGGTTGCCGCTGTCCAGAATGGTGCTGCGCAAGGAACAGGCACGCGCGTCGGCATGGCGCGTGGACGCGGGCAGGCGTGGGGCGCGCGGCTCACCTGATGCACAGCAGCACGGACTGTTGCATACTGCGAGCAGCCACATTTGCAACTTGTGAGTTCGGGGTGTGCAAGAATGATCACGGGCAGTGGGCTCATATACAAGTTGGACTTTCCGTCAGGAAAGTCCTACATTGGGCTGACTACGCAGGCATTGAAAGATCGTCTTGCTTCCCACTTGTCGCGATCAAGCAAGTGTCCACAGGTGAAGAAGGCCATTGCTAAGTACGGTTGGTCACGAGTGGTTGTGACCGTATTGGTAGAGCTTCCCAAGGCACTGCTGCCCGAGTACGAGAAGAAGTTCATTGACATCTTTGACACGTATCGCCGCGGATACAATGCGACCCCTGGTGGCGACATGTCTCCAATGACCTGCCCGGAGGTGGCCGCCAGGAGCCGTGCCACACTGATGCAGCCCGAGCGTCAGCAGCGCAAGATTGCAACCTTCAAAAAAACGCGCGCTGACCCGGTAGTTGCCCAACGTTACGTGGATGGGTTGAAGCGTGCGCATGCTGATCCAGTGAAGAAGGCCAAGTATCGTGCGGGGTGGAAGGCAGCCCAGAGCAAGCCCGAGGCCAGGGCAAAGCAATCCGAGATCCAGAAGGTCGCGCAGAATAGACCGGAGATAGTCAAAAAGCGCAGCGAGAGTGGAATTGCAGCTTGGGCGTTGCGCAATCCCAATGCCACACCGGAAGACATTGCCAGAAGGGCAAAGAATCGCGAGCAAGCAGCTAAGAGAAGGGCGCGCACCTTAGAAGCGGAACGACGACCTCGCTCACCAATCCCGGATCGCAGTACGCCGCCTCCTGCGACGGCAGAGCACGCGTGCGCGTCAGATACCTGCTACCTAGCCACATCGGACGATGAGGAGTACGCTCCTCCAGGATGATCTGCGTGCACGGGACGCAGCGGTCAGCAGAGCGCCCGGGCGTCACGTAGCGCGCGTGGGCGACGGCGCACCACATCGCCCGAGACGCCTTTCAACGACTGTGCGCGGTCGCGCGTGGAAAGGGGGCGCGCGTGAGCGGCAGGCTACTCTAGCTACGGTGAGAGAGGACATCCCTAACGCGGTGGTGGTGGTGGAGGAGGAGGAGAGCCCATTCATTTTCAATAACCAATATTACACACTCTTTAGCGAGCTCAACAAGCACTTTGACACGCTACGCAACCGGAAGAGCGCAAACTGTCGGTTGCCCTTAAAAATGCCAGTCACTGGCACGAGCAGCCCCGCGTTGACGAGGTCGGAGGTAGCGCGGGTGGGCGGTTCGGCAACTCCTGCATTGGGCCCGGAGCAATTCTGCGGATTGCACTGGTCGTCGAACAGGTAGAGGGTCGACGGGTGCGATTTTCGCATAAAGTTGATCGTGTCCTGCCGGGTATTTCCGTAGCTGTGTCGACCGTCGACGTGCACCAAGTCGCACGGCCCCGAGAGGTTGGCGGCCGGAATGGTGCGCAGCGAATCGCCGACGTGAGCGGTGAGGCGTCCCGGGAAGCGCCGCTGCAAAAGAAGCAAATTGGGGGTCATGAAGCCTGTGAGCTGTGCGTTGAATAGATCAAACGTGTCAATCGTGGCGGTCGGGTTGGCGCTCAGCCACAGCGCGGTCGAGTGGCCAGCGTTGAAGCCGACTTCGCAAATGTGGCGCACGGCGGGACTCGTGGCCACCCGCCAGTAAAAGGCCTGCTGGGTCAGGTCGACGGCAATCGAACCCGTTCGAATCGTGGCCGCTCGTCTTGCGGCGTCCTTTACGGTGCGATCGGTGCCCTTGTAAGGGTGCTCAAGCACAAACCGCGCGACGCCCAAGTCTAGCTGCGAAAACAGTCGTTGGAGCTGTGGTGCATGGTGCGGCGCGTCTTCGGCGTGCAACGGTACCCGCGACGTTGAGTGTGCATGGCTCACGCGGTCGCTGGCGGCGAGCAGCCAATCCGGCGTGGGTCCTGTTGGCGTGCCGGGACCACGTCGCCACCGTGCGTCGAGCGCTTGCGAAATCAGCGCGAGGAGCGTCGCGTTGGCGACATGGCCCATCACGACCCCATTGTCTGTAGCGTCTACACAAACTGTGACTTTTTATTAGCGCAACACGCGCGTACACGTTAGGAATGTCCATTTCGCGCCACACGCGCACACGTTCGTGTGTTCACTCGTACGACGCCATGATGGTCGGCATCTTCATGACCTCGTCGATGACCTCGGCCGAACGGAGCCGCTGCGCCTCGGCGGCCTTGGCGGCCTTGGCGGCCTTGGCTTCCGCCTAAGCTACGCGCGCAGACTGGCGCCGGTGCTCCGCTCTGACCAGCGCGTCCCTCTCCGCCTTGAGCGCATCAAACTCGGTCTCGCAAGCTTCCAGGTCCTCCTCGAGCTTGTGGATCGCGTTCTGAAAGCCGTTGAGGTTCTGCAGATGGTTGCGCGCGTCGTTCGTGCGCTCTGGTGAGTACCTAACCTCGGAATCTTGCTCGAGGTGTTGCATGGCCCCCTGCAGCCATGACGGCATCTGCTCTTGGTCATTTGTGCCGGGGTTCCTGGCCCGGTTCCAATCGGACGCTGCCCACCGCGGCCCGGCGGCCTGACGGCTGGCCCGGCGCCGTGTTGAAAACGGCGACGTGCTTCCGGAGTCCTGGTACTGCGGTGCCTGCTGTGGATGGTTATTGTCGGTTTCCTCCTCCTCCGCCCGTTCCTGCCGTTCCACGAATTCTTGATCCGACTCGCCTTCGCGCCTGGTCAGCCTAACGCCGATGGTGGCGATCGCGTGCGCGTGGCCGGCGCGCAGCACCGCGTCGAGGCGCGACGACGACCGCCGGCCGACGAGGGGTGCGCTTGCGCCTCTGCGCACGGACATTCGGGACGACCCGTTCTCGTTGCTTTAGTGGTGCAACAACCGCCTTATGGCTCCAGCCCGCCACACCTGCCACAACGCCACGTCGGCCGCCGAGTCACGCAGGTTCGGTGTGGATA
>Ga0233444_10001466_pt1 | contig 26946 bp, 25 predicted proteins | sample SI_124_October20_6_FD_182792 | JGI IMG/M metagenome (GOLD analysis project Ga0233444, IMG submission 182792) | Seawater microbial communities from Saanich Inlet, British Columbia, Canada - SI_124_October2016_10_MG | ecosystem: Environmental > Aquatic > Marine > Inlet | place: Canada: British... | reverse complement strand
GGGAGTTTCGAATTCCCTAAGGTCAGCAATCCGGTAGTGGAGGTGAAGGCGTGATTTTCATTCCTGGACTTGAGCAACTCAATGTCGATGAAGATATGTGGTCTCATGTGACTGAAATGGCTCAACAACGACAGGTCGATGACGAAGTCTTGCTCGATGTACAACAACGTGCAGCACAGAACGGTCGATGGGATGTCGTCTATGCAATATCCGTTCTCGCAGGTCTTGAGACATCGGTGCTTATCGATGCAGAGAATGTCATTTCAATCGATTGGGGAACCTCAGGTTTCGTACAACTTTCACCACCTGTTGGCTGCGTTGCACCGTTCAAACTCTGGGTGCATACACACCCTGGATTCAGTGCGTATTGGTCCGGGACAGATACACGGAGCCTTTCCATCGGAGTGGGCATCGTTGCGAAAGCAATGGTTCTCGGTTCACCAGGAGTCAAGTGCGCTCACAACGCCACAATGCTTCCGTTGACTGAAGATACTGCAAGAATTGCAAGCAACGGCCCACTGAGTGATTGGTCAGATGAAGAAATTATACCCTGGGGAGATTGGTATGAAAGCAACCTCAACACCGAAGAGGTGAGAGCATGAGTGGAATCCGAAAGCCAAAGGACGACGCAGAGAAAATCAAAGCGCGTATTGCGATTGCGCAAGGAAAAGGGACTTCACTGGAAGACTTCATCGAAAACATCACTGGTGTAAAACCAGAAGATGAATTCGTTCAAGCAGTCAAGAATCGAATCGAACTTGCTCACGAGCAGGAAGAAACACTGGACATCCTAGCGCTCATCAAACAAATGGAAGAACTCCAGAACCAATGGGCTTAATCAGGAGTTTGAATACGACGGTTTTCGACCTTCGATAAGTGCGGACAAACCTTCGAGAGAATCAGTGGTTGAGAAAATATCAGTCAACCGGTCGAGTTCCATCTGAAGTCCTGCTGGCAATTCGGTAGTCGAAGTGGCGTCAATCAAATCACTGGCCATCCTCAAAGCAATTGGTGCGGTTCGAGAGAGTGATTTCAATTGCCGTGAGACGTTCTTATCCTCGACGTCAAACCCTTCTGGACATGTTCCGTTCAAGATGGATGCCATGTTCTCATCGCTGTAAAACGAGGCAGCAAAAGCAGCTGCTGGACTGGAAGGGTTTGTAGGTGCACCGGGGTATTTGTTGTCCGGTTTACCGGCCGATGCCAATTCTGCAACGCATGAATCAACCGAAGCCACATCAACCAAGTGTGTGAGAAGACCAAGATCATATCCAGTTTGCGCATCCATGAAATTACCAGCGAGAACAGACCAGCGTGCAGCAGGAATGCCGCAAATACGTGCAGGCCGTTGTGTACCGCCCAATCCGGGGTAAATTCCGATGGAGGTCTCCGGGAAACGGAATTGTGTACGCCGAGTACCGACTCGATAGTCGCAAGCAAGAGCCAATTCCAAACCACCGCCAAGAGCAAGGCCCGTAGTCAATGCAACAGTGGTCTTCTTTGATGATTCCAATTTGTTGAGCATGGTGTGTCCATCAGCGGTAAACGTAACGATGTCAGGGATTGATTCCGCTCTAATTTTGTCAACGAAAAACTTGACATCCGCACCGGCAACAAACGCCTTTCCAGCACCATCGAGTACAATGGTGTGAACTTCTGCATCAGCATTGACCAAGTCAAGAGCATCGTTCAGTTGTCCAACGACCGTTTCATTGAGCGCATTCATGGCTTCAGGTCGATTGATGGTGAGCGTAGCAACTCCAGATTCGATGCCTACATCGACGTACGAAAAGTTCCACGCTTCGTTCGCTTGCGCCTGCTTGGAAAAGTATTCTGGGACGGCCCATGAACGCTCAGGGTCACTTTCAGCACTCAAATCAGCGTAGGCTTGTGCCATGCGATGCGCTTCTTGAATCCCAACACGGTTCATCATTTCGAAAGGTCCTCGCGCCCAGCGTAGTCCAACTTTCGCCCCGCGGTCCACATCTTCCATCGAACAAACGCCCTCTTCGACAATTTGTGCTGCAACGCCAAAGACGACGCCATAGAGTCGCTCAGCGACTGCAGCGTATTGTTCAGGAGAGTAGGTTTGCTCGCCAGATACGTCCCAGTGCTCATTCGCTTCGATAAGGTCCCGAAGGTTTTGAGCACCGTTGTAGCGAGGAGTGTGGAGTTGTTCAGCAAGGTAATCTGTAGAATGCAGAGCAATCGGTGGGCCTGTAAGGTTCATGAGGCCAAACGGCCCCAAACCAATTCGGAACGCTTTGCATGCTGCTGCGTCTATTTGAGCAGCAGTAGCAACGCCCTCTTCAAGCAGTAAACATGCTTCATTGAGCCACGGAACAAAGAATCGGTTGACTACAAAGCCTGGTCTGTCGCCACAAACAATGACCACTTTACCCAGCATCTTACAGTATTGAACGACCTTTTCGACTGTTTCAGCGCTTGATGCCTCAGCTGGAATAACCTCTACTAAGCGGTTCTTTGCCGGGTGATAAAAGAAGTGCAATCCAACGAATCGGTCAGCCCGACCGGTTGCTTCAGCGAGGGCATTCACGGAAAGCGATGACGTGTTAGAGGCAAGGATAGTTTCGGGCCCACATGCAGAGTCCAAGGTGTTGAAAACTGCTGTTTTAATGTCAAAATCTTCGAAAACTGCCTCGATAACGAGGTCGGTATTTGCGGCTGTGTTTTCTACGCCGACAACTCCCGTAATTCGACCTTGGATCGCCTCTACTTGAGCCGGCGAAAAAATGCGACGTTCTACAGCCTCAGAGAGGAAATCACGAATGATGCCTTGCCCGCGGTCAACCCACTGCTGTTCTCTGTCAACCATCTGGACGTCGAATTCTTCCTGAGCCGTTTTCTGAGCGATACCGGAACCCATGTTTCCTGCACCGACGATTGCTACACGCTGAATAGGTTGCATGGCAGTGCCAGCAAAACGCCACCCATGAATACTCCGCTCAGAAGTTCTCACTGTTCAGTGGTGCAGCGAGACCAATATGTAGGGGTATAGATTAAAAAAATAGAATCGCACGAGTCACCTGTGGAACAAGAAACTCATGCTGCTCAATATCAAGAAAAAGGAGAGTATCCTTTTATTGAAAAAGTATTCATTTCCATTTTCCTTGTTCCTCTGTTGGTATTTTCCATCGTGTTCCCTTTGACATCACTTGCGGATGTGATCCTTACTGGGGGGCGAGAAACGGTTCTTGGCATTTTAGGCACCATCTGTATTGGTCCGTTTTACGCCGTCATACCCTACCTCATTTTCAGAACTCAACGTGGACTGTTACGTATTTATGTGATTCAAATCGATAAAGACCGTGACACATTGGTACTTCGCTCCACCTTTTTTGACAAAATCGATCAAACCTTTGAACACAAATTGTCCGAAGTCAAGAAGGTGAAAATGAGTATTGCCGAAGATACTGGCGATGGAAGAGGTTCGGGAGGTTCAAGTGGGATATGGATTCAAGGTGGCACTTTATGGAGCGAAGATTGGGATCTTGAAATCACAGTATTCCATAAAAATTCCAAAGAAAACGGGTGGCTGAATAAATTTCACGATACTGCTCAAAGGTTTGCTGCAATTCTCGAGGTAGAAGTGGATTCAAAATAGTAAAGTCTAGTTTTGTGAAGTTGGAATTAAGACAACAGATATACCGTGTCTTGATGGCATTCTTCTTCTCTTTTGGCTCCCGACAATTGCCATGAATTTATTGTAAATCCTCGATAGAATATCCATCCTCTGTTCTTCACTAATCATGTGTACTTTTTCGACTTTGAATCCTGCGGACGCAGGCAGCAGGACAAGTCACAACCGACCAATTATTGGTCGTTCAATAGATCTTCGAGGCCGCTACGGAAAGCCGCTACAGAGCGTCGGTGATCGACCATCTGCGTATGCTTACGCGCCAATGCACCGTAGCGCTCGCGATCATCATAAACGGCCTTTAGGGCATCAATGACAGCATCCGTATCATGACCATCGTCCACCAGAATGCCTCCCTCTCCCAACGCTTCCTTTTGCGAGCCAACGTCGGAAGTCACACTTGGTACACCGAACAAGCCTGCTTCCCCTATGACCCGTCCCCACGTTCCTGTCCTCTCAAATAGAATAAGATGGATATCGATTTTCGAGAAGAACGCTGCTGCATCAATGTAGCCTAGAATCCGTGCGTTTGGATGGTGAGCGAGATCTTGCGAATACGTATTATCTCCTGCGATCAGAACTTCTGCCTCGGGCCATCGTTCGAGCAACCTAGGTAGGATGCGTTGAGATGTTCGAAGCCCCTTTTCAGGGACCACTCCCATAATCCCGATGGTTGGTGGAGAACCAGCAGGTCGCTTCGCTTGCTCAGCCAAACGCAAGGCGTTAACCTCTTCTATGCTCCCAAAGCGTCGACCAAAATCGATTGGTAATGGTACGTTGTGACCTTTCTGGATGGAAAAACGTGATTCGATATCAGCCAGCAAACCTTCCCCAGCTGCACACACGAGGGCTGCGCCCTCCATTACGGGGCGAAAGCGTTCCTCGAGCAAGAAAGGCTTGTCATCTCGAACGAACATGACATAAGGCATTCCACGGGCAGCAAACGCTTCTGCGGCCCCTGGTGCCCAGTCAAGTTGGGTCAAGCCAATGCCGCCTTCTAGATCGTGTTTGTCCAACCATGAACCAACTTGTGCAGCGAATTGGGAACTTCGCTTGGCAATGTGTCGGTCAAGGGCCCACTTTCTACGTCTAAGCTCGCCTTTGCGCTCTCGCAGGACCCATGCGACCTTCGACCAGAATCCTTCGAGTGGGAGGTCTGTGGTTTCAAATTTCACCTCGGGTTCAAGCAAACCGATAGGGTCGCCTCTGTCGTGACTTGCAAAGGCACTCACCGTCCACGCTGGATGCGTTGGAGCATCCGCCGCAGGCGACAATGGTACAAATGATGGTGCGGTTTCAAGCGTTGGTCCAGGCGAAGCAATACCGTTCAGTAAAGCTGCCAAAGAGCGCTCTGCGCCACCGCCCGGTGGATCGATATCTCGCACAGCGGCAAAGATACGGCGGGTGCTCATACAACTGCCTTCGCTCGGACCCATTTGAGCGTTGTGGGCTGTTAGCAATACGGCTGAGGCATAGAAGTGTTGGACACATTTCTGAATACAAATCAAATACATGCATCGCGTGGGTCAAACATGCGCTTGGAATGGCCGGTCTATGCATTTACTGCCAGTGTATTCCTCGCTTTTGCTCTAGGTGTTCAGTTCTTGTCTCTCGGCACCGGTGCTGTCTTTGGACTGTTTGTGTTACTGACTGTGGCCTATGCATGGGTCGCTTGGTTGATGATCAAACAAAAGGCCGTCCTCGAACTGCATGGCTACATCGCCTGCGACACGTGCAATGAGCAGACACCCTCGCAAGGTAAGCACTGCATGAACTGCGGTGCAGAACTGGTCAGTGATTAGAAACAAGTTGGAATTATTGACCCATCCAAAAATTAGTCGTGTGTCCAATGGACCCACTCGTTGATTCTTGGCCGAGATATTGCAGATTCTCTTCCTGTTCGGTCGTTATGTCTCCGTTCATAATTGTCAATTGATTGAGACAACCTTCACTGCATATGTCTACACTGTTTTCTCGCAATGTAATAATTTCCTCAGGCATCCATACTCCGTCTTCGACAGCTTCTATGATGAGACAAGCACCTGGAGAATTGGATGCTAACCTACATTCGTATATGGGGCTGTTTTCGTCATCTGCATCGCCTACTACAAGGCGGAATCTGTAGTGTTCTGCTCCATCCTGTGCAGATGTACCATCGTGGAACTGAATTGGAGATGTGCTGTTTATCAACTCTAATTCCACAATCAGATCATCTGTTTCTGCTGTTCCAGTGCCGAGGGTATCGATGTCAAAAGTCCCCACATGCTCTCCACCAAACGGAGTTAGATCACTTATGCATCCAACGAAAACCATTGATGCCATCACAAGAGCAATCATCAAATTCTTCATAGTCATAAAATTACTAAACAAAACTCTGCATTAGTCTTTTCTGTACCCATTTTCATACATAGAGACATAATACAAAGAACTCTTTCTATCCAACCAAAGTTATTCTTTGTTCAATATTCAAGCAGTGGGTACCGTTTGCTCACCCGTCTGAGCAAAGGGGGGCCCTTTGCTCATCAGACAACCATTGTGTCTTGTATAGCATATACAATTGACCACACAGATTGACGATCTGTATAATCAGACGAAGATCCATCAGTCTGGGAATATGATGTCATTGCGGTAATGTCATGAGTACAGTTTAGTGCGCTGCCTGGAGCAACTGCATATTCTGCACCTGATGAAAGATAACTGCTGGTGTAAACTGATACGCCATCACAAACAGTATTCATGGTTAATCCTGACATTTGATAAATCAAAAGCGCTTCACCTGGAGTGGTCGTGATGGTTATGAATTCGAGTATGCATTTTGGAGCACTTCTGAAATCAGATTCATATGAATATTGGCTCCAATCTATTTGGCCACCACGTGACGTGCAATCCGTCACATTCCAATCAGATGCTTCCGTTGGATATCCTGTTTCTCGACAATCTTCCCCAATATATTCGCCAGTGCTGGAGTCGTAAACAGGACCGTAATCCAAACATCGTTGATTTCCATTACGGGCGTCTTGACCATCATTCCAATATGAAAAATAAGTATCACCTGATGAATACCAGGTTCTTTCTTGGGAACTTGGATTTGCTGATGTGTTATTGTAATAATGATTCACAACAGTCGTTCCTGAAGTCTCATCAGAATCTTGGGCACCTTCTGCCTCTCCTATACCACCGCCGTCAAAACATCCAGACATGGGCAATAAAACAACAAGCAGCAATACAAAAATTTGGTCATTTCGCATGAACAGTCCTTAACCTGCGTGAAATTAAATCATTCCCCAGCATAATCGCTTTCGGATAGGTTCAGAGGGTGTATCCGAATACCCACTGCGAGCCCTCTGATTGGGTCAAAACAAATCAGTGGGTTTGTGCATTAACCCTATGATTGGTTAGTATAATGATTGCATCATTCTACTTTTCTTCTAAATACGCACCACGTACTCATCGTTATGTTTGGATCACCATAGTCATTTCTTCCAACGGGATTGAAATTACGAGCGATTTTAATCACTTCCCAACCATCTTTGCACTGCATATCTAGCCAAGCCGCAAAATTTCCTACATCTTTAACGCCAGCCCTCTGTAAATTTCGAACAGAGTAAGATTTCCCATCAGCCGTCTGAATATGTTCTGTACTCCAATTCCGTTCTTTATGTTCCCAATCCGCCATGTTTCTACCACCTTAATCTTGGATATTATTCTTATTCAATCAGAGGGGGCCCTTTGCTTACGCGTCTAGGCAGACGGTACCGACTGCCAACCTGCTGCTGGACATCTGAAGGGCACTTTGCCTCGAAATTCAACTTTTGGTTCCGTGTAAACCTACGTGAGAAAGTATTGTCAACCAGTTTACACGGCGATAATCATATCCAGTCAGAAACTGTTGCAACCAAGGAGGTCCTGAAATGGACTTAACTCCTCTTCATGTGGCTCTCATGTTGTCGATTTTGTTGTGCTCGTTAGTGGCAGGACTGTTGTTTGGATTCCCTGTGGTTGTAATGCCTGGTATTGCTAAACTCACTGACAAAGCATTTCTTTTGGCCTTCAAACGAATGGATGAAATCATACAGAACAATCAACCTCTGTTCATTCTCGTCTGGGCAGGTTCAATTCTCACAGTTCTTGCGACACTGATTTTAGGAACAATGAACCTAACTGGCACGCAACTCTATCTTCTCTGGGTTGCATCAGCTCTGTATTTATTTGGTGTTCAATTACCGACATTTCGATTCAATATTCCTCTCAATGATTCGTTACAAGCGTTGGATATTGAAGCACTGATGATTCCGAGGCTGCAGCATCCCGTGCGGACTTTGAGTCGCCATGGAATCGTTGGAACAGATTCCGAACCGTAAACGCCGCCTTTGCTGTCTCAATGTTGCTCATCCTTCTCTTCCAACTCTAATCCAACCCTACGTTCCAGAGCAAAAATACCGACTCTCAAAGTAGGCATGGGACGGCATAAGGCCCTGATGATGGTCGACGGAAAGTTTCCCTTACGAGCGTTTTGTTCACAAGGAATCGTACACTTCAGCCATTCGAGCGCAAAACCTGCTCTGGTCAAACCGTGTGGCAAATTCAATCAAACCTGAGCGGGGTTTTGGCCAGGAATGTTCAGCGTCGTTTTTAGTACGATTCTTCCAATTTGAATGGACTGAAAGGATAGCTTCCTTCCATGCTTCTTTGTCATCGGGTCTTAGGCATGTGTCATCGGGCATCAGTTCATTGTGCGAAGGAAGATTCGAACACAGCACAGGAGTGCCGCTCGCCATCGCCTCAAGCGGAGGGTAGCCGAAACCTTCACTGGCACTCGGGAAAAGCAATGCTTCACTGGCGAACCGCATCTGCATCAATGCTTCACTGGAAACATCACCACCATGAGAGGTCCAATTGAGAACCTTGTGAGCGCGGGCATACGCAGATGCAGATGGGCCTCCGTATGGGCAGTTCTCATTTCCAACATGATGAATCTGAATGCTGTTTTTGACTTCCTCATCCAATTCGCCGAGAACCTTGCACAGGAATTCGAGGCGCTTACGAGGAGCGTGACTCCCGACAATGAGCAGATGGCATTTCTTCGGAAAGTCGCGAGCAGGAGTGAGTACATCTACGGAATCTTGAGCCACTGGAGTAAACGATTGAACACGGAGTCCGAGCGGTACGCAAACCGATTTTATCGCAGGAAAATGTTGTTTGCAGGCGGACAGTGTTGCTTGTGAATCGCAGACGAGGAGGTTCGCTCGCGAAAGTCCATCTCGTAATTTTTGCAAATCTTTGCGGCGAAACCAGCCAGGTTTCTGTTCGCCAACATCGATCGTTTCGTCACCAATTCGAATTTGTTGCGGATACAGATGAAATAAATCGTGAACGGTAACAACGACTGGTAAAGAGCAATTTTTTGGAATGAGGTGGGCTTGTTCTTGATCGGTGATGTGGAGAAGAGTGAGTCCATGTTCACCTCGAGTTTTTTTGTCAACTTTTCTCGGATGAGAAAACCATCGTTTGTAGAGACGGGAAAGCGGGTTCATGCGACGGCGCAACGGATACTCGCAAACTTCAGGAGTTGACCATCCAGAAACCTCTCCTTCTGCAAGTGAAGTTGCAAGGTTGTGATGAGCCCCGCCTATACCCGTATTGCTTGAGAGAGCGCCGCCTCGGACGAGCAACACCTGTTTGGGCATGCGTGAGCCTAGCGGCGAGACTTCTTGAAAGGTGAGACTCAAACTGCGGCATTGTTCTCGTTTCGTTTCGTAATTCAGTGTTAAAATGGAATTAAGTAGTCGAACAGTTAGCGTTGTTTGGGATGAGAATATGACTACACCACCACTTCGAGTTTCTCGTGAGGATTACAACGATGTCCGAAGTTCAATCGAAAACGCCATCTCACTCGGTGGAGATATTCGGGGTATCCTTGAATCACAAAAGGAATTGAACCCAACCAACGATTTGCATAACGAAGTGTGCAGAGCTGGAGAGGCCCTCAGCGTGTTCGGCTCTCGATGGACCATCGAAATACTCTCAGCATTGTACATTGCTGGACCGCGTCGATTCAATCAAATGAAAAACCTCCTTGAAGGGATTTCCTCCCGAACTCTTTCGGATAAACTGCGCTATCTCGCCGAGGAAGGACTCGTACACCGGCAGGTCACTGAAGGGCCACCAATCAGAGTGTCCTACCTTCTTACTGAACACGGACGAACGTGTGGTCGCCTTCTCTCACCCCTTGTTGCCCATTTGAAGATTCATCTTGGAACGGTTATTGCTCAAGACGAATAACCAATCCTCAAACATGAAAGGGATGGCTTAAGAAAGGAGAACTTCGAGTTACCGTTATGCCTCTGCTTGCACAATGGGTACGACAACGTCCTTGGTTGTCTGCAGGCCTGGTAGGAGCTGCTGGCGGGGTTGTTGGCATTGCAAGTGGTGTAGCGGCCGCTGCTACCGCAGTTGGAGCCTTTGCTGTTGGCAGTGTTTCAAGTAAATCTCGAGCCTATGAACACCCATTACGGCAAAGAATCTTGTCCACACTTGAGCAACATCCTGGCCTATGTTATCGAGAACTACAATCAACGCTCAATGCAGCGAACGGAACGCTACGTCACCACTTGGATGTGTTGCAAACCCGAAGAAGCGTTACCGTTCTTCCCGTAAACGGTAGAACATGCTACTTTGCTGGAGCACCAAGTCAAGTCGAAATTCTTCGCGGAATTGCTGTAACCGAAGAACGCGCTGCTGCCGCACTCCCGATTGGCCTCTCTCTGGTTCAGAAACTCATTATCGAAGACATCCAGAAAGAAGGTGTCCCTCGCTCTCAAGCCGCACTCGCTCGCAGGATTGGCCGCTCACGTGCGACCGTCCACTCTGCGGTCAAGGTCCTTCGTCGAAGAGGTATTCTGCGCGAAGACCGTATCGAAATGATGCCACATATCGACATGGAAATCGAATGGCATGGTTCGAAAGGCGTTGATTACGATTGGCACGACGAGCGACGATAACCGCTCTATTTTTCGCCGCTTGAGAGGCAAATAATACACAGCCTTCAAAGACCTTCGACAGAAACGAAGGCTGAGTGTCATGTTTAGCGTCCGATTATCGGAAGTTTCGCTACCTGCAAGCGAGCGAGATTTGGACAATCTCGTGGGATGGTTCATCGAGACACTTTGCCTTGTTCGAAAACGAGGAGAAGCAACTGCGGATTTTGGCAGGGCAGGACCCGTTCATCGCCTGTTGAAGGAGTACTTGTTCGCACAACCAGACATCAGTTGGGATGCAAAAATGCTCGCTGATGAATTAGCGTTGACACCTGCTTCGCTCAATCACCATCTCACCCGTCTTGTTGAGGCCGGCATCATTGGATTTTCGAATGAAGGTAAAGGATGGCGACGCTATTTTCTGCGAGGTGGCTCTCTGCCCAATGCTGTCGAATTTTTCACGCTCCAATGTGAAACCATTGTCAAACAACGCATGGCTCTTCTCGATGCGCATTGGAAACGAAAAGAACTGCCTTCGGCCGTCAAAACCACCCCGTCTGAGACACCTCCTCTCACCATCGGTATTGTTGATCATCGACCACTGTTTTCCGATAGCCAAGAAAACGCCCTCTCCCAATGGATGGGAGATTTCGGCCTGCTTGGGGAGCGGCCTGGAAAAGAAGCCAATGCCAAGTCAATATCGGTTCAGTTGTTTGAACTGTTGCTGAGCAGAGACATACCTCTATCGTTGGATGAAGCAGGAGAATTACTCGATGAACAGAAACCTCGTCTGGGTCGAATACTGGAGCGGTTTCGCGCCACTGGCATGGTACAAAGAGTGCCACGTATCGACCGATTGAACGTCGCCTTGTGGACTGCAATGACGGCGCAGCACCAACGGCGCGGAGAAGATTGGATGTTGAAGAAAGGGGGGTTTCAGCGCATACTCAATACCAAACAACAATCCTCACTCCTTTCACAATTAAAGGCTGGAAAATTGAAAGTCGAAGACGTGGAAAAGAACATGAAAGAACATTCTCATGAAGAACAAATGTTGTTGCTCAATTTACTCGGTGGAAGACTGCCACTCGGCCACCAAATGGCGGGGTTCTCTTCCGATGAAGTACACAGGGAAATCGCTGCTCGAATTGATAAAATCCTTCGCCGTATGCGAAGAGTTGCTCAATTGTATGAAAAAGAAATGAGTCCTCAAGAAGAATCATTCGAGTGAATCAGCAGGTCGTGAGAATATGAGTGAACACATCGGTGCTAAACCAGGCACGTGGGATGGCGAATCTCGTCTTCTCTTCCTCGCTCCAATGGCTGGAGTCTCTGACCTTCCATTCCGATTACTTGCCAAAGAGTGTGGTGCTGATGTTACGATTACGGAGTTCACCAACAGCACCGCCCTGTCGCGTGAAGCCGCCATGTCATGGAGAAAAATGGAATCGCACGAAAAGGAAGTTCCTTTCATTCCTCAAATATTCGGAGGGGATGCTGGAGACATGGCTACAGCCGCAGAAATGCTTTCTGCAAGCGCTGACATCATCGACCTCAATTTTGGTTGTCCCGCTCCAAAAGTTACCAAGATATGTGCGGGTGCAGCACTGATGGGAGAACCGGAGAATCTCGTTTCCATGGTTGACGGAATAATTCAACGTGTCGACATTCCAGTGACTGCCAAAATGCGGCTCGGTACTGGACAAGGTGCAAACAATGCATTTGAGATTTGTAAGGAACTTGAGGACATCGGCACTTCGCGGTTGTGTGTTCACGGCCGAACTCTGCGTCAGCGTTATTCTGGTGAGGCTGACTGGAATGAAATCAAACGCATTGTCGAAGCCGTCGAAGTTCCAGTCATTGCCAACGGCGATGTTGTCGACGCCAAGAGCGCAAAATTATGTCTGGAAACAACGCATGCAGCGGGACTGATGATTGGCAGAGGGGCAATTGGCCGACCATCGATCTTTGGAGACATTAAGGTGGGACTTGGTTGGATGAAAGAAGAGGATTTGCCTTGGATTCAAGACCTTGGCGATGAATGGTATGAACGCTCAGCGATTGGCCAAGCATTTGCCACCCGCAAATGGTGTTGGGACAAATACATCGACTATTCTCATCAAAGCGTTGGCTTACAGCCACGATGGATGCAGCGACACGCTGTCGCATTCACAAAGGGGCTACCTGGTGCGAAGAAGATTCGAAACTTGATGCACGGTGCTCCAACGCCTGAAGCGTTCGCTGATGCAATATCGACATACTTAGCAGCAAACGAATGATGTTTTGCAACTGCAGAGCAGGGTTGTAAAACTCTCAGAAGGTGGATTGCCAGTCTTCCAAATCTTGGGAAGCTGCCCAATCTTCGTCGGTTGTTTCACCACGAACCTTGAGGACTTCACGAGCCAAGAGCCAGTAAACGAGCGCAAGAGAACGGCGTCCCTTGTTGTTTGCTGGTAGAGCAACATCGACGTTTCGAAGGTTGTTGTTTGCATCAACGATGCCGACAATTGGCAATCCGGAATTGACTGCTTCACGGAGCGCTTGTTGGTCAGCAGCTGGGTCAGTAACGAAAAGGACATCCGGTTCAACGTATGAGCGAAGAACTGGGTTGGTCAAAGAGCCAGGAATAAAACGGCCTACAGCAGCGTTTGCTCCAATTGCTTCAGAGAAAAGACGAGCAGGGCGTTGGCCGTATTGACGAGCAGAAACAACCATGATTCGTACTGCGTCGTACTTGTTAAGGAATTGTGCGATGGAACGAATACGAGAGTCGGTCATGTTCACATCAAGGAGGTACAGTCCGTCTTCACGAACACGTTCAATGAAACGAGCCATGTCAGCACTCTTCTGTTGAGTACCAATGTTGACTGCGTTCTCTTCATACGATTCGAAGGGCAAGAGTAAGTTCGATTCTTCGGACATGGTCATTCCTCAGCAGTCGTCCGACTTGGACTCCATATTAAAGCGGTTCGTAGAGTATCGGAACGAAAATCAGACGAACCTTTGGGTAATTTGGGCGGGATTGCCTAGGAAGAACTCAAGAGGTGAAGCCAAGGTGTTCAATGAGAGGGGGGTTGTAAATGACTGAGAACACTGAACTAATCGGGGGACTGAGTGCAACTCAATCCGAAGACGGTGTTTGGCGTAACTCTCAAGGAGTCGCTTTACCGGTGAGCGCCAGTGATTTAGAGCGCCACGAGTATTGTCCGCTTTCATGGTCGCTGTCCCGAGAAGGAAATTCCGGACAAGGGGAAGCCATCGCCGCCGGAATCAAAAGACACGCGGAAATTCACTCCCAAATGAAAGATTTCAAAGACGTTCAAACTCAGATGCGTCGGTCCGTCACCATCTGGACTTGGTGGTTCTCTGTCATCATTGCATTATCCATTGATGCTGTAGCGTTCAATTACATTGATGACGTGATTACGCCAATCTACATGGCGAGATATCTTGCTCTTTGGAGCGTCACGACATTGATCGTTGGATTAATCGCCATTTCCGTTCCATGGCGCTCCTGGATTGGAATCAATGAAACGGTTCCTCGCCAGAAAACAAAGTTCTTGGAAGAACGAGATGATTTGAATCAATTTTGGGAACCGAAAGGATTCATTGGCGGCTGGTTCGAAGCAGGTAGAGTTGAAGCAAGTTTACTGTTCGGTTCGATTGTATTGGGTCTCCACGCAATTGCCCTTGCAGCAGCAGATAACCGTGAACAAGCAACCTTTATTCTGTTCATTACGGCAATGACTTGGACATTAGCAGCATCATGGCAACTTCAGCGTGTTTTGCTTTCAGACAGCGAACTTCAATCGATGAAAAAGGATATTGATCTTGAAGAGGATGTTGAAATTGCCTATTCGGATAACGATGTCGACTCGAACCTTCTCAGCGATGAAAAACTGGGACTCCGCGGCAGACCCGACCAAATTGTCATCGTGGATGGCGAGTTTATTCCGGTCGAACAGAAAACGGGTAAAGTGCCTAAAAACCCACATTCAAGCCACCGAATGCAGCTCCTTGCTTACCTGCATTTAGTCGAAAAAAGTACCAACAAAAGTTCACCTTATGGCGTGTTGCGATATGGGAGCGAAAATTTACACCAGATACCTTGGACTGATAGCGCAAAGAGCGAACTTTACGATGCCGTGTTTGAGATTCAAAGGCTCATGGTAGAAGGTGGTGCAGCGCGTAACCACGAGCGCCCTGGCAAGTGTCGAAATTGTTCTCGACGCTACGCTTGCAATGATTCGCTTGTTTGAATCACTCACAGACATCTTCCATTGGATACGTCAGGCATGTTCTCTTGATGTTGATGTCGACTTGGAAATTGTCTTGCAGAGCGGTGTTTTGCAATCCTCCGCCACGTGCGTTAATCTCCAGTCGCCAGTTTCCACTTTCAAAGGTAGTTGAGCCTTCTTCCATGTTAAGCGGGTCAGTCGATGCCCCGAGGTCTTTACACACATCAATCGACCAAGCAAGGTTATTGGAAGGTGTGTACAACTCAGCTCGCACATAGCGGGTAAAACTCTCGAAGCATCCAATGTCTTCTGTTCCGGTTATCTGTACTTTCCTGTAAATCGAAATTTGGCTAACCGAGTCATCGACTGGAATGAAGGTCGTATTGGTGTATGCTTCCCATTCAAACAGGTTGTTGAACACCTTGATTTCTTTGTAACTGTCTGTTTTGGTTACCAAGATTGGGGCATCTCTCCGGTCTTCCAACCACTCTCTCGATTGGAGAAGCCCTAAACACCCAGAGAATGAACCGAGGAGGAGGGTCATGACCAATAAAAATGGTACACTCCAACTGCTCTTCATCGTATGATGCCAAGAGCGCCCCCCATATCAATTCAATGTCGGAATGATACGAGGGTTTGAAGCCTAATGGATGCAGCACGTGCTGTCCGAATGACGCTTGTGGTTGCCGAGCACCTGCGATGACGAACCCTATGAAAGCCGACGGACATCACTCAAACTTAGCGCCGCAGGTTCCACATTCTGTGGCCTCAACCGGTAGGTCAGCGCCGCACGCGCCGCACTCTGCCACGTCGGGCTTCGCTTCTTCAGCAGCCTTACGACGAGCCCCTCTTCTACGGGCTGGTTTCTCGGCCTTAGGAGTCAAGTCGTCAATCTTTGAAAGCGGTTTTTCGTCGTCAATCACTGTGAAATCTGAAGTGGTTTCTGATACTTCGTTCCCAGCAAATGCTGAATCAGACAGTTGCATACCGACGTTGACTTTGTCGCCTGGCATGATTCCGTCTTCCCCGGTAATCTCATACAATCGGCCACGAATATCTGCATCGCTTGCTGAGAGGTCCTTTCCATCGTCCTTGTGGGCAATGATCTCGCCTTTTGAAGCCAGAATAGCATCGATGTCGTTCGTACTTTCGCTGAGGTCTTTCATGCTCTTGAGCGTGGTTGTAACCGTGTTTTGATACGCTTCCAGTTCTTCTTCAGTCATGTCCTCACGCAGAATTTCGTCAGCGTTTCGGCGATCGTAAGCGGCTTCCACCTCTGCCTCAGCAGATACGATGTTTTCATCCCATTCAAACTCGAGTTCATCCTCATCGAATCCAAACTCCTTCACCGTTTGAGCAAAGTTCTCGGTTCCAGTAACGATAGCATCTTCGTCAATTTCTTCAGGCAAAGCAACTGTTTCTTTGGTAGTACGCTCCTTTCGTTCACGCTTTTCAAAGTACGATGAGACATCTTGTTCTGCACCACAGTAGACACAGTTATCGAGCAAATCAGGTATTGATTCACCACATTCATTGCAGTCGTGGAATTGCTTTCTCGCCTTCTTGAGATTGAATGAACAATGTGGGCATCGGTCTTCATCACCCTCTAGTTCACCGTCACATGCTGGACAGTACTCGAAAATGTCACGTTCTACTTCCTCCTCTGATTCGCGAGTCAAGAACACTGAAATCGCAAGGATTGCAATAAGAATAACGGCAACCAGCCCGATGAGCGTGAACGTTCCAAGTTCAGAATTGGAATTCATATCTTCAATATCTTCTCCACTTAGTACGGTAGAAAATGTCCGAGTAAAGGTGCTCGAAATCGTTGAATCCGAGGGCACCAATCGCACAACAGTGGACGGGGCTACAGCGGTAAAGTCGCACGCAAGAGTAACCTTGTCACCGAGGTTCACGACTTCAGCATTGATCGTGCTAATGATTTCATCGTTGCCATCTACACAATCGTAGGTCAGTGAACCAGTAGCAGTACTGGTCAAGTCGATGGCAAGGGAATAGTCAATTCCTTGCGTCATCGGGAGGGTGAATGCCGAACCTTCTGAATCGGTCACTTCGAGTGTTGAGAGAGCCCAGTTGAGGCGTAGTTCTGCTTCAACGGAGACCATCCCGGTTGCGACGCTGTTCAAAGGGTTTGAATCCCAACTGTTGGAAGAAGCGACCCATTGAGCCTCGAAATCAGCCTGGTGTGCACCAATAGCGGTGGTGAGTTCAACAATCCAAGTGTAATCTTGACCAGAATCAAGATAGATAATTGGAGAGGTCTCAGTCGTACCTTCCCATGTGTAGTGCAGTCGACCAGAAACACGAATATCGCCGGTGTTAATCATACTTACACGCCATTCAATCGAATCACCAGAGTTCACCGATGGGGATGAAGCGATAGCGTTAGCATCAACGAAAACGTCAGGTACTTCAAACTTGGAGAGGGTGCCTGAAAGTTCATCGTTATCTGTTGACTCTTGTGTAAAGTCTGCATTCGAGAACGGGTCGATTTTGGCCGTGATGGTGTGCATACCGGCAGGCAGACCATCGAGTTCAGCAGCAGTGAGGGTATGGCTCCAAATTGACTCAGCGTATCCAGTTCCGCTCAATGACACGCTAAATGGCGCAGTTGTCACCAATTGACCGGTTAGACTTGAAATTTGAAGCCACATAGGTACTTCCGATACACCGGTTCCGTTGGTTCTACCGAGTTTTCCAGAAACCACCCAAGGGCCTTGGAGAGCACCTTCTGCAATGTCGACTGTAAGCTCCCCAACGTGGAATACATCCATTCGAGTATCAACAACAAATGTAACCTCTACCACCTTGTTGAACTCGGATGATTCCTCAACTGCATCTTGGTAATCCGGCGTCAAATAGAGTGTATGTGAACCACTTTCTGGAGCAGTAAAAGTCGTGTTGACCCACTCGGTTGCGCCAGCTGCAAGTGGCGGAGTTGTAAGGTCCAAATCGCTTGCACCGGGCAAGTCGATGTGAAGGGTGCTTGCGACTGCGGGTTCACTGCCTACATTTCGGACAAGTGAGGAGAGTGTAACAGTGTCTCCAGAGAAAATTCCAGTTGATGGCGTAAGTTCAGTTTGCGTTACCTTGAGGTTCGGAAGCCCAGTGACGGTAAAGTCAACCCAGAAATGCGCTTCGTTACCAGAGTTTCGAGGGTGTTCAAAGGTGATGTGAACCTCATGTTCGCCTTCAGTGAGTCCGTTCCATACTGCTGAAACTTCTGCTGTGGCCTCCGTATCAATATCTATCGTGGCTTCTTTGAGAAGTTGGTCAGGGCCTCTCGAATCACGATAAAACGAATATTCGACATCGGTCGCATAGTTGCCACTGTTGTACAATTGCAGGTTAATCGTGACCGAACCGCCTGCAACAGGATTGGCCGGTTGAAGGGCAACCGTACTCGGACTTGCCTGAATTGAACCGCTTTGCTCCGCTGATGCAGGCATCGGAACCGATGCGATACAGAGGAGAAGAATTGCCAATATCGGCTTCCACGCGCTTGCCATGTAGGTAATCGACAACCTGCGGAGCACTTGAACCCATCTCTACGAGCCGTGAAAAAAAACACTTCAAGGCTAGGATTCGTCAATTCCGTAAGGGGAGAAGCAAGACTGATGGGGAAAGACTGAACTCATTTAACCTGAAAACGACCCATATCAAGGGGAGCATTCAAGGATAACCGCACCCGTCACAGTCTCATGGGAAGGAGTTGGCCGAGTGTGGTTTTCGTCGTGCTTCTTCTCTTCTTGAGTACAACTCCAGCGGTTAATTTGGAACTCGACGATTCAAAAACCAACTTTTTCACCAACTCAGACCTCACTTTGGGCTTCTCAAACGGTCCGACTCAAAATCAAGATGTTACTGGATTACTCAGCCTGTCGTTTTCGATGAGTGGTGAGGCCAATGTATCATCTCTTCTCATTGAACTATCCAGTGATGGAAACAGTTGGACGACGGTCACCAACCTCACGACTACGCCATGGCTGACCTATTTTGACTCAACCAGTTACACCAACGGCTCTTACACCCTTCGAGCAACGGCATGGGACGATGATGTCAACGAATCCGTAATTGCAACATCGGGCACCTTCAATATCGTCAATCAAGTACCTGTGATCACGATTTTCACCGCACTCAATGCTGCTGCTGGAACCGGAACTTCGGCTTCGGACAGAGCATGGTTTGGTATCGCAACGGACGGAACATTGGCCTACCGTTGGGGCGCAAGCGATGACGATCTCAGCTATGCAACGATCACCAACGTACCAGGCCCAGGTGCACCGCCAAACGACGGACCTGGAAACCTTGCTTATGGATGGGATTGGAGCAGCGGTGCTATGACGGAAGGAACGTGGAACTCTCGCCTCACCGTATACGACAGTTCGAGTCTATCGGCAACCCAGACAATGTTTGTCGGCATCGACCGAACAGGACCTACGCTTTCATCGGTCACGGTCGGAGACGGGTCGAACTGGCAAAAATCAACCGATGTAACCCTGAGTGGCCTCATCAACAACGCCGATGATGGCCAAGGCAGTGGCGTTGCATCCGCCGAATATTCACTGGACGGTGTGGTCTGGAATGCAACAACTTCCGATTCAGTCCAACTTAGCCTTGCAGAAGGTAACCACACCGTTTTGGTTCGCTCGATAGACAGAGTAGGCAATATTGGCGCCACAACCTTGGTCGAAGTCCGTATCGATGACACACTTCCCGTTTCAATTGGATGGACCGTCGATGAGTTGACCACAAGCCGTATCGGTCCAGCAAACGTTCAATTCAATGCCGTAGACGACGGCTCAGGAATTGATTCCTCCAACTCATACATCCAATTCGGTTTCGACTCGAACGGTGTTGGGCAAACTCCTGACCTTTCAGGCAACTGGTTGCAAATGAGTTCTCCCGGACTTACCGGTTCCATTGGACTGGCCAGTTGGGCCACAAAATCACGTCAATACTTGATGTTCCGAGCAATTGTAGTTGACAATGCTGGAAATGAATACACATCAAATCCAAGCGCTTACCAAATCCTGCCGGGCCTTGACCTGTACTGGAACGCAACAGAGACCAACCTTGACCGACAAATTGTCCGACCTGGAGAAGCAGATGGCAATGTTACCATCACAAGCCTACTGGAAAGCAACCAAGATTACGGCGGCAGCGTCGTTGTACGGCTCGAATCAGCACCGGCCGACCGAACCTCAACCGTGTCATGGACGGTTATGGAATCCCGAACCTTGGAAACAAACTCGCTCGCCGATCGTGAAGAATTACTCATTTGGAACTACACAGTACCCAAAACTGGACAGTTCGACCTACGTTTGGTCATTGACTACGTCAACGTCATCGATGAATACGATGAAGGGAACAACTACAACCACATGGTGGTAACTGGTGCTTCGATTGGTTCACCGGGTTTAGTGCCGTCTTTTGCTCCGTCAGTATTGCTCCTGCTCTTGGCTGGTTTTGCCATTAGTGTATTCCAACGCCGTACAAGAGATTGAAAAGAGGTCGGCTGTAGGATTAGCCATGCGCCAGCCTCTGCCTCGTGTCCCGATGAACCGCGTTGCGGTTCTTATTGGTTCGAAAGGAACGACTGCGAAGTCCCTTCGGAACGCATCAGGATGCAAGGAATTCAACATCGATTCCGAAACCGGGGATGTTGAAGTTGTTTGGGGTGAGCCAGGGTCCTATGATCCTGTCAAGGCAATGAAATTTCCAAACGTCATCAAGGCCATCGGCAGAGGTATGGCTCCAAAGGCAGCAATACAATTGCTTGAAGACAATCACTTTTTCGAACTTGTTGATATCCGGAAATTCGTTGGCAAAAGATCGAATCAACAACGAAGAATTCGCGGCCGAATTATTGGAAGCCAGGGTAAAATCCGCCAACTCATCGAGGGATTAACCGACACTCAAATCACCATTTACAATTCGACGGTTGTATTGGTTGGAGAAGAAGAGGGACTTTCTGCAGCCCGACAAGCTGTCGAAATGATTGCTGGTGGAGCAGAACACGGCACCGTACTCAACTTCCTCGAGCGTGACCGAAGGCGCTCTCGAATCGTGAACCGTCAACTTGACAGCATCGAAATACGTGAAGACATAGCAGTCCCCTCCACCGGATTTGAAGGACTTGTACCGGGATTGTCTGACCTTTCAGAGCGCCGCAATCGACGGATGCGTGCAGCCCAAGTTGACCCTGAAGACGAAGAAGCAGTCATCGAAATGATGGAACTTGCCGAAGACGAAGAAGTCAGTTGGGGCGAAGAGTGATTATTCCTCTTCGGAAAACATCTGCTGCTGTACATGATCGAGGTTCATGTTGAGTACCTCGAACATTGCTTCAGCGAGTTCCATTTTTATTCCGTTCTTCTTCCCCCACTCGACCAACCGTGTGACGTCACGAACGAGGAACTCCTGCGCTTTCGGGTGGGTTTGAATGACCGCTTGACCAACATCGATGACCATGGCTCTTCCGTCATGCCAGAGAATATTGTACGGTGAAAAATCGCCGTGGACCAACTTTGCTTTTTGCCAGCTAATGGCCAAAAACTCCAGCAAATCTTGGAAAACGTCTTCGGGAGCATCGACTTTCACCTCACGAAGCTTAGGCGAAGCAGAGACATTGGTCCCTACATACTCCATCACGAGGACATTTTTGTGAATGCCAAGAGGGCGAGGAACATTCAATCCCCAGCGAAAAAGTCGTGACAAATTGCGGTGCTCCTTTCGAACCCAGATGTCCACAAGATCACGATGTCGGCGTCGAAGGCCACCAAATCTGCGGTCGCCTTCGATGTATTGAATAAGATTCTTGAAAACTGCATTTGAAGTGTGGAAAATCTTCACTGCAACGACCTTACCGTCGATATCTGTGGCGTGAAAGACGTGAGCTTCCTTACCTCGAGCGATTGGAAAGTCAAGAGTATCAATCGTACCGGCTTTCATTAATTTGTACAGAGACATAAGGGTCATTCTGTCAAAAACTTGGTCGAATACTCGTCGATCAACCCAATCGTATGTCCCTTTACCCAACGCACCTTGAATCTTGGATTCTATGTCACGAAACATTCGCTTGTGACGATCTTCCTTCATCCAGTTGAACGCACCGGATTTTGCCTCAAGGTTGCTGAGAAAGTGGTCTTGCTCGCTCTTCGCGTAGTCCTCATCCATGCCCTGCTCGGAAGAGTTCTTCTTCCGGGGTTGTTTATTCTGGCGACGGCGTTTACGCTGACGTTTGTTGGAACCCAACTCGTCTTCCCAGTCGTTTCCTTTCGCCATTCGCCCACCCAGGGTCTTGCACCAGTTCAATCAAACAAGGCTTCGAGGTCCTCGTCGTCGTCGTCGTCGTCGTCATCGTCTTCTGCTGGATATTCTTCAACGGGAACATGTGGAACTTCTTCAGCCGGTGCTGCCACTTCTGCATCATCGGAACCAAACAAATCATCGTCGTCATCGTCATCATCGTCTGAGCCGAACAAATCATCGTCGTCATCGTCATCATCGGAACCAAACAAATCGTCATCATCGTCGTCTCCGTCGTCACCAAACAACTCCTCAGTTTCTTGTTCTTCAGGCTCGTCCATTGTGCCGAAGGTGTCAGAAAATTCATCGTCGTCATCATCGTTTGAAGTATTCATACCAAAGAAATCCAACTCCTTAGGAAGGACACCTTTGCGTGAAAGGTACATTGCTTGAGTTTTGGTGTAACGGTGCTTTACATCTGCTTTCGAGTCTTGGAAATCCCAAGGCCAGACAATGATCAAATCTCCATCACGGACCCACTGACGGCGGCGCATCTTACCCGGGATACGGGCCATACGGGTTTCGCCGTCTTCACAGAGAACAGTAACACGTCGACCACCGAGGATTTGTTCAGCAAATGCGAACATTTCGTTGATTTTGCGGTTCGGCATCTTGACACGGATTTTGCCACCTGTCGCGTCTTCTGGATTTTCGAGTCGAGCAAGCTCTTCTACATCCACTTTCTCTTCATAACGTCGACCCAAGTAGTCTCACCTGTATATCCCAATAGCCGACCCTTCTTGAATACAGCACCCAAGAATCAGTCGCAAAAGTCCCGCAATAAGGCGTTTAAGCCGAAAGAACGGCCTCACCAATCGTAATTGAGACTTTGAGCAGCCATTTCACAGAGGCGAAGCACTGCGTCTCCCGCAACACCGATGATAAGTGTCGTAAGGACGCAAGCAAAGATTGCTGCACGGACTTGCCAGCCGGTCGGAAGTGGTCCTTCACGACCTTCTTCAGGTTCGTCAAAGAACATGACAACACCAACACGGAGATAGTAGAACATCGAGATGGCTGAATTGAGAACCATCAACAACGCAAGCCACCAAACCCAGTGCATATCGCCAAGTGCATAGATGCCGCCATCAGCGAGTTCCGCACCCATGTCACCTACGGCGACACGGACGATTCCCATGATGACGAGTAACTTCGAAAGGAAACCTGCCATCGGAGGGACACCTGCAAGTGAGATCATGAAGATGAACATCGAGACTGCGAGGAGCGGTTCTCGCTTTGCAAGGCCACCGAGTGAAGACAAACGGGAAACGTCGCCTTCTGATTCAAGAATGGACAACACGAGGAAGGCTCCGAGTTTGAAAGCAACCAGAACCAGCAGGTGGAAGATTACTGCCGTCAAGACTGCAACTGCTGCAGCACCGGCATCGCCAGACACTGCTGCGTCCCAGTTCCAAGCACCAACTGCTGTGAGAGCAGCCAGCATGTAACCTGCGTGTGCGACTGAGGAATAAGCGAGCATTCGCTTTGGGTTGTCGCTGCCAAGAGCGGCAAGGTTGCCCCAAGTCATGGTAACCGCTGCAAGAACGCCAAGACAAGCAAGCCAGATAGCACTGCCGTCACCGGTTTCAGGAGCCGCAACAATGAGCAACATGCGAACCAATCCAATCATTCCCATTGCCTTACTTGCAGTCGCAAGAACACCGGCAACAGGGCTTGTTGCACCAGCATAAGCATCAGGAGCTGCGAAGTGGAACGGTGCTGCACTGACCTTGAAACCAAATCCAACCAGCACAAAGCCAATTCCAATTAACGGTAGAGCCATTTCTGTTGAACTGGTTGTAGCAAAAGCAGTAGCCAATACATCAAATTGCAGCGAACCTGCCCAGAGATAAAGCATCGAGAGGCCGTAAAGTCCGACACCAGAAGCAACTGAACCGACGATGAAGTATTTCATACCGGATTCAACACCAACCTTGGATTCCTTGAGGAAAGCAACAAGCACATAGGTGGAGAACGATGCAAGTTCAAGTCCAATGAACAAAACAAACAGATCTTGAGCAAGTGCGACTACGGACATTCCGAGTGCACAGGTAACCATCAAGATGTAGAAATCAGCTTGCCGTCGGTTGTTGAACAATTCAGTTTCTGAGACCTTTGAGCCAACACCGTTCACAGGTAGGCGGTTCATGCTGGAAAAGGCAGCAAGCGCAAGAGCACCGAAGAAAATCAGTTCGAAAATTCGACTGAAGCCGTTGATAAGAAGCAATTGCTTACCGGATTCACTGACGATAGCAACTCGGTCGAGTCCCTGGCTGAATGTGTAGAGGACATTGAAGAATGCACCACCAAGAGTGAGGGTTGCAAGCCAAGCAGGCAGACGTGGGTCACTGGTTAGTTCAAACCTTTTACCACCAAGAAGCCATTGTAGTCTCAGTTGAGTTCCAGGAACGCGGAATGTACCTTGACCAAGGTTTGGTACGATGATGAGAAGAAGCATGCCAGCAAACAGAATCAATTCTGGTCCCATGGCTTCGACAAACCCTTTGCCGAACGGTTCGATTTCAGTTAGGTTCGACATTTCAGATACCTCCGTTAAAGTCGCCAAGAATTGGCAAAATCAAACCGTCAAAGATTTGCTTTGTCCAATCATGCATCATATCGAGGCCAATCCACGGCATAACCCCGAACAGGATTGTGAAGGCAGCCAAAATGAGCATAGCCAATTTCTCCGGCGATGCAAGGTCTGGCACTGGTTCTCCATGCAATGAAGCAGGTGGCTGAGTTTCGTCTCCACCCTCGAAGATTGTTCGTTGCATCGACCAAAGGTAGTATGCAGCGGTCAAAGCGAGTACGAGTGCTGGTCCGACCATCCAAAAGACGCTCCATCCGTTGGCATCGATGAAATACCACAAGGCAATGAACATCATTAATTCAGCAACGAATCCTGCCAAAAGAGGAAGACCAAGTGAAGCCATCCATGCAAACATCATTGATGTGGCAATCCAAGGTGAATGCTTTGCCATACCTCGCATAGCACCGATTTCCATGCTGTGGTAATGGTGCTTGAAAGCGCCACACACGGCGAAGAGCATTGGACTGATGATTCCGTGAGCGAACATCATGAACAGTGCTGCTGCCCAGCCCATTGGCTGCATTGTAGCGATTCCGATGAGGATAACACCCATGTGAGACACGGATGAGTAGGCAACCATCTTCTTCAGATTGGTTTGACCCAAACAGACGATAGCTCCCCAAACAAGCGAAACCATACCGATGATCATCAAGGCGAGTTGGAAATACTCCAAAGCATGCGGGAACAAACTGATTGGCAATCTGAACATACCGTAAGCGCCCATTTTGAGCATGACACCTGCAAGCAGCATTGAACCACCTGTGGGCGCTTGAACGTGAGCATCAGGCAGCCAAGTGTGGAAAGGAACTGCTGGAAGTTTCACCAAGAATCCAAGCATGAGCATTGCGAACAGAACCTTCTGAATGTTGGCTCCAAGGTACCAGTTGCCGTTGCTGTTCTCAGCAAGTGCGTGTTGTGTGATGGTTGGAATATCGAAGCTACGACCGGTCATGCTGCCTGCGTAATCCAATGGATTTCCGGGGTCTTGGAAGAAGTAGAGCGTGATGAGACCGAGCAACATGACAACAGAAGCGGTGAAGGTATAGATGAAGAACTTCTGAGAAGCATACTTTCTGTCTGCTCCACCCCACATGAGGATAAGGAAGAACATTGGGATAAGTGTCAATTCCCAAAACACGTAGAACATGAACAAGTCAAGAGCAACGAATACACCGATTAAAGCGCCGCCCATTGCCAAAACGATTGGGAAGTAGGTAGCGCCGTTCTTTTCGTTCCATGTAGCAATAATTGTCACAGGGAGGAGGAAAGTAGTCAACCAAACCATTGGGAAGGAAAGAGCATCCAAACCTACAGTCCAATGAATTCCAAGTGATTCAATCCAAGTGTAGCGGTGTGAGTACTCGTATTGATTGAAACCAATACCCTCCCAACTGACGTCTCCGAAATACTGGAAGAACATACCCGTGGTGATTCCGAGAAGAACCAACGAGAACACCAAACAAGCCATTCGGATCGGGTCCGAAAGTTTGTTTCGCATCGATTCACTTGCTTTCGAAACGAAAGCCAAGAGAAGAAGACTTGAAATCAAGGGGAAACCGACGAGCGGTAGCGAAATCCAATCTTGCATTCAAGCCACCCCCCAGATTAACATGAAGATCGCTAATGTTCCAACAGCCACCATGAGGATGTAGTCACGTGCAGAGCCAGTGGTCATTGAGCGAACGATGGATGAAAGCGATTGTGAACCGCTTTCAATCGCTTTGATGGTCCCATCAATAACTTCACTGTCGGCTTCTGCCGCTTTGTTTGAGAATCCTGCAACGATGTTTACCATGGCCTTGTCGTAGTACTCGTCAATGTAAAGACGGTTCTCAAGGGCGGTAGCCAAACTGGATTCTGCGAAAGCAGAGTTGTCGAAGTGGAAGCGCTTGTTAACCCAAGCGCTGAGTTGAATGACTGGACGCATCCATGGATTCGTTTCTTCTCCGTCAGCAAGTTTGCCACCGTAAAGTGCCATAGCAAGCCCAGGACCAACGATTGCGCCTAAGAAAATGGCAACATAGGTGAGGATGAAGAAGAACGCATCTGAGTTTGCAAAAGCGTGCTCCAGTTCGTAGACAATTCCCTTGAGCAGACCTTTCTCACCAAGTTCATACGAATTGTCAGAAGCCCAGTGGGTGAAGCCTA
>Ga0233444_10001465_pt1 | contig 26965 bp, 39 predicted proteins | sample SI_124_October20_6_FD_182792 | JGI IMG/M metagenome (GOLD analysis project Ga0233444, IMG submission 182792) | Seawater microbial communities from Saanich Inlet, British Columbia, Canada - SI_124_October2016_10_MG | ecosystem: Environmental > Aquatic > Marine > Inlet | place: Canada: British... | reverse complement strand
CTATATTACTACAAAAAATGGGTTGATCATAAATTTAAATAAATGAAAAAATTAGAGTTTGCAGATTGGTTAGGGATAGGTTTTATTATATTAATGACAATATTCTTTTTACTTATACCAGCACCTGCTAGAGCAGCCGATGGAGAATGGGGTAAAACAGGACACAGAATAGTAGGTGAAGTTGCAGAAAGACAATTAACTGAAGATGTAAAAAAAGTTATATACGATATTTTAGATGGAGAATCGTTAGCATCAGTTAGCACTTGGGCAGATGAGATGAGAAGCAATCCTAATTGGAGACCTTATGATAAATGGCACTACGTAAACCTGCCATTAGATGTAGAATATCCAGATGCAGATACACCAGAAGAAAATGTAGTGACTATAATCGAAAGATGTGTTGCTATACTTAAATCACCTTCATCAGATAAGGAAATGAAAAAATTCTACCTTAAGTATTTAGTTCACTTAGTAGGTGATATTCATCAACCGATGCATACAGGTAGATATGAAGATTATGGAGGCTCAAAAATTTACATTACGTTCAAAGGTAGAAAAGGATCTGATAATAAAACGAATTTACATGTTCTATGGGATACTAACTTAATAGATGATTTTAAAATGTCATATACTGAGTGGAGTACTCATTTACAGAATAAATACGGTAGAAAAGAAGTAAAACAGACTAATGTATTAGAGTGGACTTTCGAATCACACTGGTGGGCTAGAGACATCTATAAGAATACACCAGATGGTTCGTATCTATCATACGATTATGTTTACAAATACCAACCGGTATTAGAAAAACGGTTATATTATGCAGGAGTAAGATTAGGTAACTTAATAAATGAAATATTCGAATGAAAACAGAAACAAAAGAACTACTTTACAAGATATTTGTAATCTACATCGGTACCGCATCTCTTATGATCGGACCATTTTTCGTTAATTTTTTAATCGGTAAACTGCTATCTGCAGTAGGATTAGCACTACTAACAGTTCAAACTCAAAGAACTAAATCTTATAATCTATCTCTACTTAATGTAGTAGGTATATGTGGTTACTTATATAGCATCTTTACTCAATGAGCAAGTTAATTAATTTATTTGGAGGCCCCGGAATAGGAAAGAGTGGAATTGCAGCCGGATTAACATATGAACTGAAAAGAAAACATATAAGCTGTAATAACCCTTATGAGTTTCCTAAGAAGCTAGCATGGGATAAAAACTATCCAGCTATACAAGATCAATTATATGTATTTGCAAATCAGCATAGAGGCATAGCAGAGTGTTACAACAAGGTAGACTATATAATCATTGATTCTCCCGTACTCTTTTCTACTATCTATCATAGCTACTATACTAAAGGATACCCAGCGGAGAACTATGGACAATCGTTCCATAATATGGTAGTAGATCTACATAATACCTATGATAACCTTAACATACTACTTAAAAGATCAAATACAGAAATTAATGAAGCTGAAAGATTTCAAGATCTTAAGCAGTCTATAGAGATAGATGAATTATGTAAAGCTAAATTAGAAGAGCATAACCAATCTTACCATGAAATAGAGGTAAATGACTACACAGTAAGTAAAATATTAGAATTGTTATAATGGAAAAAAATAAGTTATATTTAAGTTGGAAATGGGTTGATGAACAGATCAATATTATAGGTGATAGACTTGAAGGTTTGGATCTAGAGTTTGTATCGGGCATACCTAGAGGAGGTTTAATACCTGCAGTTATGATGTCACATGCCTTCGGTATAAAATATATTAGTTATTCATCTGCAAAAATGCTTCCGTCAGAACTAAAAAGAAAAACAATAGTAATAGACGATATATCAGATACTGGAGTTACTATGGAAGAAGCTGATAAGTTAGGATTTATTACTTCTAGTCTTTGTGCAAGAATAGGTACTAAAACGCTACCCAGACTTACTGGTGAAATAATTAGTGATGACCGTTGGTTAGTTTTTCCTTGGGAATCATTAGATAGTATTCCTGTTCAAGATTACCTAATAAAATGACAGTACTAACTGCATTTACCAATTACACTAAGGATGTAATATATAACTTTGTAGATTCACTTAATAAAACTGGTTTTGACGGTAGAAAAATAGTAGCGTATTATAATCCGGAAAAATCTATAGTAAGTTATTTAGAAAAACAAGGGTGGGAAGTTCTTACTTACCCTAAACCAAAATACCATATTAACTTTCAAAGAAGAAAGGAATTTTCTGACATTATTGTAGAGTGCAATTTGCAGGATGAGTACATTTGTTGTGCCGATATGAGAGATGTTTACTTTGCAAAATCACCTTCCGATATTAAAGTTGATTTCTATGTGCAGTTAGACACTAGACTTACTTTTGAAAACCACGAATGGAATCGGAAGACAATACAAAAAGGATATCCAGAATACTACAACAAACTTAAAGATAAACTTCCTTTTTGTGCTGGTGTAGTAATAGGAAAGGGATACATATTAAAAGAATTTTTTGGTGATTTTTACTCTACAGGTTTAAGTAGTAGTTTTAAAAACATACAAGACGTTACTTCTGGTCTTGACCAATCAACATTTAATTTGTTACTTTATACTAAATATAGATTTCGTTGGACTAGTCAAGGAAGATATGTACTACATATGGGTAATTTAGACGATAATTTTAATATCGATGATTACCATATTTACCACCAGTATGAAAGAAGAAAGAAACATCAAAAATATGTTGATAGTTTGAATAAAAAATCTTATATTTAGATATAAGTAATTAATGAGTCGTAGAACCTCAATAAAACAAAAGTAAATGCCTAAAAAGTTTATAGAAGGAACAGAATTAGTTCAAGCCGGTTTTGCTAACGGTATATCAAGTCAATTAGCAAAGAAACAAGAAACTGAAGGACCTGAAGCAAGGTTAACATCAGAAGAAAAACAAGAGATTATTACTAATGCAGCAACAGCATTTGGTGACTTCTTAACCGCTCTTGGAACTGACTGGGAAAACGATCCCAACTCTTCTGATACTCCAATGCGAGTAGCTAAAGCATACGTTAATGATCTATGGAAAGGTCGATTTGAACCTTTAGACCGAGTTACAGCATTCCCTAGCGACGGCTACGACGGAATCGTACAAGAGTCTAATATACCAGTAACGTCAATGTGTAGTCACCATCACCAGACAATTGGTGGGACTGTTAGCATAGCCTATATTGCTTCAGAGTCTGGAAAGGTTGTAGGATTGTCTAAACTGAATAGAATAGTAGAGCAATTCGGAAGAAGAGGAGCTATACAAGAGCAATTAACTGTAGCTATTCATAATGCAGTAGATAAGATATGTGAAGGTAATTTAGGTGTAGCAGTTCAAATTAATGCTACTCATAACTGTGTATCATGTAGAGGAGTAAAGCATGGAGGAGCTTCTATGCAGACAGCTAAGTTAACTGGAGCTTTCCTTGATGAAGATTCTGCTAAAGCAGAGTTTTATAAGAATATAGAATTAGCAAGTATCTGTAAGCATTAATATGAAATACGAAGCAGAAAGCAGACCATGGGGTATATATGAAGTACTACTAGACTCAGAACATACTAAAGTTAAAAGAATTACTGTGGCTCCTGGCGGTAGATTATCTTACCAATATCACCATAAAAGAGCAGAAGTTTGGACCTGTACAAAAGGTAGATTATCAGTAGTTCGTGAAGATATTCTATACGATTTACAACCTGGTGAATCAATTAATATTCCTCAAGGAGCTAAACATAGAGCATATAACGATACCATGGAATTAGCTCAATTTATAGAAGTACAGACCGGAACGTACTTTGGAGAAGATGATATAGTTAGAATAGAAGACGATTACGAAAGAGTATGATATACATTTTTGATATTGACGGCACTTTAACTCCTTCCAGAAATCCTATTGACCCTAAATTCAAAGAAGATTTCTTAAATTTTTGTAATCACAATAAAGTTTGGTTAGTTACAGGAAGTGATAAAGATAAGTCAGTTGAACAGTTAGGTGAAGATGCTTGGTTAGCTGCTGATAGAGTTTATCAAAGCTGTGGTAATCAACTTTGGATGGAAGGTAAGGTAGTTAGACAATCAGAATGGTCAGGCACAGATTATTTAGACACTTTACTTAATATAATGTTAGATAAATCTGAATACCCTCATAGGTTTGGTAACCATATAGAAAAAAGAATTGGCTTAGTTAATTTTTCTGTTGTTGGTAGAAATTGTACTCAGGAACAAAGAAATGAATACTATAAATGGGACCAAAAACATCAAGAAAGAAAAGCATTTGCTGAGGAAATATGTGGAAGGTATAGTTGGTTAGATGCATCTATAGGAGGAGAAATAAGTATAGACATTCACGAAAAAGGAGCCGATAAAGGTCAGATATTAGATGATTTAAATGGCGACAATTTCACCTTCTTTGGTGATAACCTATTTCCAGGTGGTAATGACTATGCTGTTAAAGAAGCTACAATTAGAAAAAAATTAACTGGCAATACATTTCATCATGTAGAAAGTTGGAAAGATACGAGAGATTTACTATATTCAATAATAACAGAAGGTATAATATAATATTATGAAAGGAAAACAACTAACATTATTCCCTGAAGAAGCAGATAACGTATGGGTTAACGACTACGTACCGTTTGTTTCTGAAGTAGAAGATTTTAATCAAACATTTGGTAAACCAAACAATTATGAACCAGTTATCCCAGAAAAGAAAGAGTGGCAGTTTGTCTATGATTTCATCCTTGAAGAACTCGAAGAATATAGAGAAGCTTGCGAAAGAGGGGATATTGTGGAAGTTTTGGATGCTTTGTGTGATATTACTTATGTTTCCCTTGGGAACGGTACTATGTTACATGGCCTTAAGGATAAGATATGGCCCGCATATCAAGAGGTACAAGCGAGTAATATGTCTAAGGCTTGTAAAACTGAAAAAGAAGCCATGGAAACTGTCCGCAAAAGAACTGAGGAGTACGGTGAGGCCTGCTATTTTGAGAAACTTGCGGAAGGAAGATATATTGTCTACAGAGAACGAGATAAAAAAGTAGTAAAGTCTGTAAATTACTTTAGACCTAACCTTAAACAGTTTTTCAATGATTAAGTTAGAAGAACATATTATAGAGGTAGATGGAGTAAAACATCTTCCATTGGAAGTTGTTGAAAAGTACATTGCTGAAACCTATACTCAAAGATTTGATGAGATTTCAACTTTAGTAAATTCAGCATTTAAAGATTATGATAAAAGCGTAAAAGATTTATTCAAGAATGATTAAAATAGCACACGAAGCACCTATAGACATTTTTAACGAAGTTCAAAGTCGTACAGATTACGATTATGCTTTAGTACATTTACTTGAAGAAAGTTTTAGGTATAGAGACGTATTTGAAGGAGCAGTTAAAAGAGGTAGGGAAGTTATTTTAGATAATTCTATATTTGAGTTAGAAGAATCTTTTGAAGCTGATAGATTTGCAATGTGGGTAGAAAGATTAAAACCTACATGGTATATAGTACCAGATGCTTTAGAGAATGCCGAAAAGACTATGCAACAAGCTGCAGACTGGTTTAAGAAATATGGTGATATTGTACCGGGTAAGAGTATAGGAGTTGTTCAAGGTAAAACCTATGAAGAAATTAGGGATTGTTATAGAGCAATGGACGAAATCGCAAAAGTAGATATGATTGCAATTTCATTCGACTATTCGTATTATACGAAGTCAGTTCCTCATCCTAACAAGTATGTTAGCTGGATGTTGGGACGTGTTAAGCTACTAGGAGATTTACTTAAAGACGGTACAATTAATAAAGATAAGCCTCATCATTTATTAGGTTGTGGTTTACCTCAAGAATTTAGTTTTTATAGACATGCTGATTATAATTTTATTTATAGTTTGGATACTAGTAATCCAGTGGTCCATGGGATCAAACAAATAGAATATCAACCAGAGGGACTATGGTCAAAAGAGTCTCAAAAATTACATGAACTTATCGATTATCCTTTGGAGAAGTTAGATTTAAATCTTATATTGGATAATATAGACAAGTTTAGAGGATTTGTTTCTGGTAAAAATAATTTAGAAACTATATTTGATAAAATATGAAGATAGCAATAACTGGAGCTCAATCTACTGGTAAAAGTACTTTACTAAAGGCGTTAAAAAGATCTAACGATCTTTATGGTTTTGAATTTATAGATGAACTAACTCGTCAGATTGCTGCAAAAGGTATTAATATAAATGAAGAGGGCAGTAATATGTCTCAGATTTTTACTATTACTATACATGCTGAAAATATTATGAAAAAGCATTTTATTTCAGATAGATGTGCTTTAGATGCATTAGTTTATACTAAATGGTTATATGATCAAGGTAAAGTAGATCAATGGATAATGGATTATGCCTTAGGAGTTGCTAAAGAAGTACTTCCTCGTTATGATTATATTTTCTATTTACCTCCTGAAATACCTATTGAAGATGATGGAGTTAGAAGTTCTAATGAAAAGTTTAGAGATGAAATAGTAGCTTTATTTGAAAAGTATACTAGAGAGTTAGAGGTTAAATTAATAGAACTTACAGGTAGTGTAAAAGAAAGAGCAGATAAATTTAGAAATGTTATAGGACCTAAATTAGCATTACCAGTTCAATTAGATCAAGTAGATTTATCAACTGTCTTTGATTATGCTGCTACATTTAATACAGAGTATATAACGTATTTAAAAGATGCTATTAGATACTGGGTGAAAGAAGGTTATGAAGAAAGAGATGATTGTAAAATTTTGCAAACTGAGTACTCTATGGATTTTGGAATAGGTACTGCTTTCGTTAGACAGAATTCTGATGGTTCAGTACATTTAAGTAGATTTACTACTTCACATAAAGGTAAAGGATTAGGTAGCAGAGTTTTTAGTTCGTTAAAACTAAAGTATGGTAAAGTTACATTATGGTCTAATCCGGAAGCTATGGAGTTCTATAAACGAAATGGTGTTACCTTTACTGAAGAAACTACTGATGTAGATGGTTCAACTTATACATATGGATATTATGAGAACGTGTAACGTTTGTGGAATTGAGAAAAAAGACTTTAAATTTAAACATGAGAATAAAAAGACTTGTTTAAAGTGTGAGACAAACTGGTATAGACAGATACTACGTACACTAGTAAAAGAACGTAGATTAACACCAGTAGAGAGGTTAGGAAATAGATTAGGTTATATGGGTTCAGCATTTATTATGTCATCACCTTATCTGCTTCAATATGATAATATAGGAGCATATACATACCTAATTGGTGCAGTGCTTTCATTACCTCAAGTATGGATTGCAAAGCAATGGAATATAGTAATAGTAAATTTTAACCTTTTAATCGGCTATGGCCTTTATATTTTAAATACATAATATGAGTGAAGTAAAAAATTATCAAGAAGTAGTAGAAATAGCTAGCAAGCACTTAGGTACTGTTGGCGGTGCAGGGTATAAGGATACTTATGCTCCTGAATTATTGGTTAAAATACCAAGAAGTCTTAATCGTGAAGGTTATGGACTAACAGGTAAGGAATTTAAAGGAGTTGATGTATGGAACGCATATGAAGTTTCAGCAATTACTACTAAAGGTCAACCAGTTGCTGGTATGCTTAAGATAGTTTGTCCTAGTGATAGTGAGAATCACGTAGAGTCTAAATCTATTAAGTTATACTTAAACTCTTTCAATATGACTCAGATTGGTGATAATGCAGCAGATTGTATTTCAGGTATTGAAGCAAGAGTAAAGAGAGATTTGGATGAGTTACTAGAAACTAATACTACTGTATCATTTTATGCTTCAGAATTTGAAACTGAACCTTTATCTTTTTCTGATGATTATGAGGATTTAGGAGAAGTAGTTGATTTAAATTTAATTGACTTTACTGCTTTTAAATCAGATGCAGATCAGTTACAAGAAGCTGATTATGAAGGTGATGAGTTAAAATTGAGATCTAATCTATTAAGATCTAATTGTAGAGTAACCAACCAACCAGATTGGGGTGATGTATTTATTTATATGAAAGGTGGTAGGTTACCAGGAGCTGATTCGTTAGCTAAATATATTGTTAGTCATAGAACAGTAAGTCATTTTCATGAAGAGATATGTGAGATGATATTTGCTCATCTAACAGAGAGATTTGGACCAGATCAACTAATGGTAAGTTGTTTGTATACTCGTAGAGGAGGTATAGACATTAACCCTATTAGAGCTACTCACAGCAGTTTAATACCTGAGTTCTTTACTAAACCAGAATACATAATTCGAAAAACCTTAAGACAGTAATGGCTGAGATACAAATAGAAGAGGAAAAGAAACTAATTGCAACTAGAGTACCACCAGGTGATAACTGGGAGTTGGTAATAGACCAAGGCAATAGAATAGAAGGTCTAGTTATGGCTCTTACAATGTATATGCGTAAAACTAAATTTAAAGGTCACTATAGATTAGAACCTTTAGATGGTAAGTTATACATAATAGAGTCAAACGAAATAGAGATACCTGAAGAAGAACCTATGAAGTTCGATCTCTATGGCGAATACTAGTTTTTGGAAAACCTGGGCAAGAGCATTAGGTGAAAAGATTGGAGAAGATAGTCGGCGGGCAGACAACGTAGCTTGGATAAGAACTTTTATTGTCCTACAAGCAGTCATATGTAATATTTTTATTGTAATTAACATTCTTTTAAGTTGGTTTTCTGATTAATTATGCCTATATTTAGATATATAAATTAATTAAGGTTATGTCAGATATAAAAGAAGATTTTTTACCTATTTACAATCAACTTAATGAATGGGTTGTTAATGATTATAGTTCGAATACTGCTAGGTACTTAACTAAAGATCATGCTAATGTCATTTATGAGTTTTTAAGAGATAATTCATCTTATAAAAAGCAAGATGGTACTACTAGTTTAATTTCAAAGTATTTGGAAGCTAGTTTAGGTAAAGGTTATGTTAGAGTTGGTGAAGCTGTTTCATCATTTTTTTCAATGGTTTATGGAATAAAGGTAAGATAATATATGCAGTTAGAAAAAAAGTATTACACAGTACAAGATGAAGAAACGTTAGACTTAATGTTTCAACATATTAAAGATTCAGATGTTATTGCAGTAGATACTGAGACGTCTGGTCTTAATCCTAGAAAAGATAAAATTGTTGGATGGTCTTTATCCGGTGATGAAGGAGTAGGTTTCTATATTCCTACTCTTGTATGGAACTTTGATAAAGGGTTATTAGAGTTGCAAAAGATTAACGGTAAGTCTACTGAGACTATATCTCGTAATCTATTTAAGATTATGGTTGAGCAAGATAAGAAACTTGTGTTCCATAATGCATCTTTTGATGTTCAGTTTATTAATAACTTCTACGGTGTTGATCTATCTCGTCAGATATGGGTTGATACTGGACTTCTTGTTCATACTGTATACGAAGAAGGAGCATTTGGATTTGGTAATCCATTTGGTTTGAAATCTATTGCTATTATGAATCAAAAGGCATTAGGTTTAGATGTTGAGAAAGCTGCTAACGAAGAGCAGATAGAACTAAAACAAAGTATAAAAGACAATGGAGGAAGTGTTACTAAAGAAAGTTTTGAAATCTACAAAGCTGATCTGGACATACTCAGTAAGTATGCTTCTGCTGATACCGACCTTACTTTACGTATATGTAATCTATACTTGGGAAAACTTAAAGAAGAAGGATTAGAAGATTTCTTTTTCAAAGATGAAGTTATGCCTATCTATCGTGAGGTAACTCTTCCTATGGAGATGATGGGTGTAGATCTTGATATGGATTTACTTAACAAGATAAACGTAGAGATTACAGAAGACTTAAAAAAGAATAAAGAGATTGTTATGAAATCTCTACTTAAAACTTCTGAAGCTAAAGCTTGGGTTTTGAAAACTGCAGAGGAAAAGTTTCCTATATCACATAAAGGTAATTTTGCTCAAAAATTAGTATCCAGATATTCATTAGGTTTACCTAAATCAGAAAAGACTGGTAAATACTCTCTTACTCAGGCTAAGATTAAAGACTTAGAAACTATAAACGAAACTGAAGAGAGTATAAAGCAGTTTTTATTAGAAGGTAATACTGAGCATCTCGATATGAAGGAAGCTAGACGTCTATGTTTAGATATGTGGAGAGAGTATAACGATGGTGATTACATTAATATACAATCTAAAAAGCATCTAGGTGAGATTATATTTGAATATATGGGTATAGAACCTAAAGTAAAAGGATCTAATACTAAATCAGGAAGAGCTAAGTTTGATATGGATATGGTAGAAGAACTAGCTAAAGATAATCCATGGGCTGAAAACTTAAGAATTTATAATAAACTATTGAAAGTTAAATCTACTTATGTTGATAGGTTTTTAGATAGAAATGAAAATGGAAGATACTACTTTTACTTTAAGCAAAATGGTACTGTATCTGGTAGATACGGTTCTGATGCTCAACAGTTACCTAAACCTTTAGAAGAAGGTCAAGATGCTCCTATATTAATGAAGTACATTAATATTGTGAGAGCATTTTTAGTAGCAGGTAATGGTAGAAAAGTTATTGATGCAGATTACGAATCATTAGAACCTCACTGTTTTGCTTCAGTATCTGGAGATAAAGGTTTACAAGAGATATTTGAAAAGAATTGGGACTTTTATTCTACTGTAGCTATCAAAACTGAGAAGTTAGAAGGAGTATCTGCTGATAAAGCTGCTGATAACTATTTAAAGAAATTAGATCCAGTTAAACGTAATCAAGCAAAAGCTTATTCACTTGGTATTGCATACGGTATGGAGGCTTATGCATTAGGTATGTCTTTAGGAGTTAATCAAAAAGAAGCTCAGATATTAGTTGATGGTTACTTAAATGGATTTCCTCAACTTAAGGAATGGAGAGAAAGATCTAGAGAACAAGTGAAGGCTAATGGGTATGTAAAAAACTATGTAGGACGTGTTCGTCATTTACCTAGAGTTAAGAAAACATATGCTAAGTTTGGTGATAGAATGATGGACTGGAGGTTTAGAAAAGAATTAGAACCTCAGTATGGTAAAGATCAAGTTATGAAAGCTTATAGAGATTATCGTAACGGTCTTAATAACTGTCTTAACTTCCAATTGCAATCTTTAGCAGCCGCTGTAGTAAATAGAGCAGCTTTAGCTATCAATCGTAAGGCTGAAGAGTTAGGTATTGATGCTAAGGTTCAAGCACAAGTACATGATCAATTGTTAATTAATTGTGATGAAAAAGATGTTGAAATGTTTGCTCCTATAGTTCAAGAGATTATGGAATCTACTACTCAACTTCCAGGAGTTACTCTTAAAGCTCCTCCAGAGATATCTGATAACTGGAGAGATGGACACTAATGGATATTCTCAAACTACACTTTAACGGTGCTGAAATACATATAAAGTTACTTCAGACAAAAGCTGCAAAGTTATGGATAAATGCTTTTAAGAACTATAAAGCATATTATGTGAGAAATGGACTTGATAAAGACTATAAACCAACACACGGTAGTACCTTTCCTCAAATAGGTTTTGCTCCTGATAGGAAAGGTGATGATTATGTAGATCCATATACAAATCTTACCCAACAAGATTGTGTAGACTTAATCAATAAAGCAATTGCAGATGCAAACTCATGCATCTCTGGTAAACAGTTTCCTCATACTGCTTTTTTAGGCATGGGATGGAACCATACCAACCTTTTGCATAGATGCTTTACAGTCGCAGTATCTACCATGACTAACTGGCAACACTTTTTACATAAAGATGCACTAGTTCAATTAAAAAAAGATTCATATCAAGATAAAATAACTTTTGCAAAGCTACTTACTCCGGAATATGATATCAAAGAAGGTAAATCAGATGAGTTTAGTAATGCAATTGAAAGAATAAATAAATACATTCACCATTATGAAGAATATCAACAAAGTGTAAGAGCTTCAAACCTAGTAAAAGAGACTAATTTTGATAACGGCTACTTACAACTTGAATGGGATAACTATACAGAAAGTGGTGAACATAGTTTTTTTTATTGTAATAGACTGACTGATGATGAAGTAAGACAATCTATTCCGAATAATTTTTACGATTATGATGTATTTTTAGGTAAGTCTATTGCAGGTAAAGATTACGAATTTTGTTTTGCTGATTTTGACAATCCTTTAGAGTTTGATGTTACTAACTTAGACCATATAAACGGTAGTTTAAAGATATACTTTGGTGATGTTAAAGAAGTTTACCATAAGTCACAGTTTACAGATTGGTGTGATGGATATGGATTGGAAAAATACCTATACACTCCAATACCTATTGGTAAAGTTATAAAAAACACTCTTCCAATAACCCAGGATCATATAGAAAATTATTCTGACTCTGAAGTCTGGTCTGATCTATCTCCTAAATTGGAGAGTCCTTTAGATAAGGTAATTAGTGAGCTTGTTCATATACCCGGTAATTTATTTTGACAACTATCCCTACTGTTTACGGTAAAATTGAAGGTGTGTACTATCTTACTACATATAAAATAGGTGCTAATAGTGTCATGAATTTAGCAGACGTAAAAACAAAAGGCAATAAAAATTTAGATATAAATTCTGAATTAAAATTTAAACCAACTATTCTTATACGTGATCCTTATGATAGGTTTTTTTCTGGTTTAGTTCAATGTGCTCTTCATATGTTTACCAATAGAAAGCATCCTTTATTTAACACATCAATACCCGGTGACATTTACAAGTCTTCTTTTTTCGCAAGAATACTCAACAACAGTTGGTACCATGTAGTTAGAGATCCAAATTTAGCTCCTTATCATGAATTTGTTTATAGGTACTCTAATAAACATAAACTGACAGTACTAGATATAAAAGATTGGAAGCCAAAAAAACAGACAGAAGAATTAAAACACTCGAATAAAGAAAGATACCCTGAAATTAAAAAAGCACTATTTAATGATTCAATCAAACCAGGTGTGCAACAAAAAATACAAGAATATTTAGATAAAGAAACACACTACTACAACCTATGCAAAAAAGGATATCAAGATACTTTTATTTAAAAACATTCTATTTATATTAAACGTTATATATGGACCATCAAGCATTATCCCCTAAAACAGATCGAAAAAAAGTAAGATATGATCTTAGTAAACACAATTGGCCTGAATACTGGTTAAAGATTGCCCAAGAAAAGTACCCTCAAATTGAGAGTCTTGAAACTGTTCACAAAACATTATCAGCATCCGAAATTAGTATATTAGGTAGATACTGTCAATCTTTTTGTGGTTCAGACGAATTTTCTAATAGAGTGGATTCATACTTTAAAGATATAGTAGATAACTACATAGGGTTTGATGAATGGATGATACAAAGGTATTTTACAATTAGAATAGTAATCCCAGATCAAGCATCAACAGGAAGATTACTTGCTTTTCATCAAGGTATATGGGTTGGCAATGGATTAGGTTTAAGAACAATTTGGACCCCTTTTACTGAGGTTTACGATACAAACAGTATGTATGTCGCCTCATATGACGATAGTCGTTCCATAACTAAAAATACCTATATAAATAAATGGTCCTACGATAAAATACAAAGTGAATGTGGTAAGTATTCAAAACCAATTACACTTACACCTGGTGAAACATACTTATTTCAACAAGAACACATACACGGCAACTTTAATAATACTACTGAAATAACCAGATGGTCTATGGACGGTAGGATACTCCCAAAAGGAGGCCACTACCATAGAAAACTTCCTGGAGGATACTTCAGGTTTTTAGGAGAAAGGGAATCTAGTATTGAAGTAGATACATCTAAAACATGGGTTAGTTATGCTGGATGGAATACTAAATTTTCTGATCCAATACCCCTACCTATGCAACGTGGTATAATAGATTCCTATTGTAACAAATTTGACATTAAGATTAACGATTACCAGTTTGAAAGTGAGTACTGTAACTGGCTACCAGGTTTAGAAAAATTTATTACAGGCTTAGGAATACAAGGAATAGTTCTATGTTCTATTTACAGTCTACCGGATGATAAAGAAAGAAGATTAGAACTTTTAGAATTAGCAGTTGACAATAATGTTGAATTACATTTTGCTAATGAATTAAATTTTGTCAAAACAAAAGAAGATATTCAAAAAATAGAAAGAATACTTGAATACATTAATGATAACCCAGACCCAAACATAACATTAGGATATAAGATATGAGAATTTTTATTACAGGATGGCAAGGTTTTATAGGTAGTCACCTAAGAAAAAGACTATCTGAACATGAGCTTATTTTGCTTCAAAATGATTTGAGAGACCATAAAGAAGTAGCTGACGAAATACTGGATGCTGATCCTGAGATCATAGTTCACTTAGCTGCTCGTACAGAAGTTGAACAAAGTTTTTACGAACAAATTACTTTTTCAGAAGTTAATTACACTGGAACGGTTAACTTGATAGAAACTGCTAAAAGATTAAAAAACCTTAAAAATTTCGTTTTTGCTTCTACTATGGAAGTATACGGATGGCAACCTATTTCTGATTTAATCAAAGATGGTACCAATAAAGGTATAGTTGCTTTCAACGAACAGACTCCTCCTAATCCTAACGCACCATATGCTGTAGCAAAGTATGCCTGTGAAAAGTATTTAGAGTATGCACATAGAAGTTACGGACTTCCATTTACAGCTATAAGACAAACTAATGCTTATGGACGTAAAGATAATGATTTCTTCGTTACTGAACAGATTATTACTCAAATGATACAAAATAAAGATGAAATTAACTTAGGGTACGGTACTCCTTATAGAAATTTTATTTACATTGATGACCTATTAGATGCTTGGGAAGAAGTAATAAGAAATCCAGAGAAAGTAGTAGGAGAAATATTTTGTTTAGGACCAGATAATGCTATAAGAATTGAAGACTATGTTACTATTATAGCAAATAAATTAGGTTGGGATGGCAAAGTAAACTGGGACACCAAACCAGAAAGACCAGGAGAAATATGGTTGTTAAATTCTACAAATCAAAAAATAACCAGTAAACTAGGTTGGTCTCCTAAAGTAACTATGAACGAAGGTTTAGATAGAACTATTGACCATTGGAAATCAAAAATTGGAACTAAATGGAAAGATGGAACTACCGAGGTAGAGAGTTTGTAATATTTAGATTACCTTACGAACACTATGCTTCAATCCATCTTTACTACACCAAGGAGTACGTAATAAAATTTGGCAGCTTAGAAGAAGTAACGTACTTAAGAAAGAATCCTGATGTTGGTATACTAATATTGGAAGAAGGGGAATGTGATGACTACCAAAGAAATCCTTTAATTGAAACTATCACACAATATCGTAAGGACAACAAACTTAACAATCACGTATTTATTCTATACCAAGGGTATGGTCAAGAAAATTATATAGAACCATATTTAAGAACAGTACCAAATTTTATAACTCTAATAAGAAGTGTAAGTGCATCATATAATTTTTGTATGAACTGGACTAAAGTACATTCAAACGTACACGATGCAGAAGAAAAGTTAAAGACAACCTATACCAAAGAATATTTTTTAGATGATATAAAAATTGATAAAGCCTTTTTAATACTTGCTGGAAAATGTAGAGTTAGTAGACTACTATTTCTAGATCAGCTACTTAAAACTAACCTTTTAGATAATACTTACTATTCATTTAATAATGAATATATAAAGTTAGATAAAGAGGTTATAAAAAAGTTTATGGACCAGGGTTGGACTTATAGAGAAATAATAAACAACCACCACGGTAAATCGGAAGCAGAATTTTTACGTAACCACAACCTTTTAATTACTGATGAAGAACTAACCACAGTTAGACATATACATAAAAACGTACTACCTTTATTTAACCTACCTAGAAAAACTGATGATTACTACTACGACCCTTGGTGGATAATTCCAGAACCTGAATTATATAAATCTATAGCTGTTGACATAGTTAACGAGACATTTCACCACAGAGGTATAGTTGCAAATAACCTATTCAAAAATATTAACTTTTTTACTGAAAAAATTACCAAACCTATACTTGCTTTTAGACCATTCATGGCTTTAGGTAATAGGTTTTATTTAAGAGACTTAAGAAAGGAATTTGGATACAAAACTTTTGGTGAGTTTTGGGATGAAGGTTATGATGAAAGCCATAATGCACAAGCAGCTTTTAGAATAGTAATAGATAATATGAAGTATATCAATTCCCGTAGCAATAACCAGTTAGCCAATATGTTATACGACATGAAGGATATATTGATTCACAACAACAATATGGCTAAAAGGTACTTTATGAGAGGTGAAGCATGGAAAAGGGATGTAAAAAAATACTTGAACGGCAAAGGAAAAGCATGGACAGGTATAAAAGGAAATGCCTCTATTTGATATGGAACTTTTTAAGTTAGACGATAAAGAATACTTAGTAGTTAGATTTCCCCCTGAATACTATGTTTTAATCAACCTATATAAGACAGGTAAGTATAAACCTAAATTTGCAGATGATCAAGGTATTGAATATCTTAAAAATAACCCCGATTGTGGATTACTTTTATTAGAAGAAGGAGAAGTTGCAGAAATATTTCGTACAGTTTTATTCCTTGAACTTGATAAGTTTATTGATATTAATAGTTTAAAAAATCATGTCTATTTATTTTTTCAAGGCACAGGCCAAGAAACATTTATTAGTAGATATATTTCTCAGGTCCCCCCTTACGTTACTTTGATACAAAGTCACACTGCAGCTTACAACTTTGTACATAATTGGAATCAATTCTACTCACCAGCAAAAATAAAACTAACACAAACTATTCACAATTATACGGAAAGTTATGCTTTTAGTGAGTTAAATTTAGAAAAAAGATTTTTAATTTATTCTGGTAAGACTAAGAATAATAGAGTATTACTGCTAAATGAATTAATTAAAAGCAACCTTCTTGATCAATGTTATTATAACTTTGGTGAAGAAACCCCTAAAAGATTTCTAAAATATGTTACTGATGAGTACTACATTGATGTTTATAAAAATGCTACACCTAATGATTTAAGGTTAGGAACATTATCTCCTCGTCCTGAAATGACGTTAACTAAGGAAGATAGTAAAATAATACAGCAGTTACTCCCTATGTTACCAATGTGCAATATGCCTAACCGCAAATTTGAAGACTACTATCATGAACCTTACTTTCAACTACCCGACCATGAATTTTCTAAAAAGATATTTGTTGATGTTACAGTTGAAACATATTGCTTTAGAGGGTTAAGTTCTGACCCACTTATCAGCAGTATAAATTTTCATACAGAAAAGTTATTCAAACCAACACTTACTCACAGACCTTTCATAGTGTTAGCTAATAAAAACTACCTTAAAGACTTAAAAAATGTTTTTGGGTTTAGAACTTTTGATAAATTTTGGGATGAATCTTATGATGATGTTGATGATGCTAGAGTTGCTATAAAAATTATAGTAGATAATTTAAAGTATTTAAATTCTTTACCGTTTAGTAAACTAGAAAATATGCTTTTTGATATGAAGGATATACTGGTACATAACAATAAAGTTGCTTTAGATTACTTAAATGGTGATGAACCATGGAAACTTGTTATGCAAAATTACCATGACGGATTAGCTAAATCTTGGACAGGAAAAAAAGGAAAAATTTTAATGTGAAAGTTGGTATCTAATTAAAAAGTACCTATCTTAATATAGCGAGGTAGAGCAGTGGTAGCTCGTTGGGCTCATAACCCAAAGGTCGCAGGTTCGAATCCTGTCCTCGCAACTAATTATAATAAAGGAGATCGACCTCAGAGCGATAATTTTTTTTAACCCGAGTAGCTTAGGCACTCACAAATTTAAATGATATGAATACATTTTTAACTGAACGTAATCCGTTCGACATTTTAGTAAGGAATTTTTTCCAAGACGCAGGAGCATATAGACCTCTTGCAGAATCCAAATTACCCCACCCAGTAGATATTTACGAAAGAGATAACGGTCTAGGACTAGACATAGCTTGTACTGGCATCTCAAAAGAAGATATTGAAATTCTTATAGAGGGTAATATAATCAGAGTAAATTACGATAAACCCCAAGATGTTGGTGCAGGCGAATATATCCACAGAGGTATCGCTAAAAGATCATTCAACTTAGGGTGGAAAATTGATAGTAGATTTAATCTATCAAATGCAACAGCCGATTTTAAAAACGGACTGCTACAAATAGTTATACCTTTTGCTAAAGGATTAGAACCAAAAACTCTAAAAATTAGCTAAATAAACCTGCTCTGAGGTTTGCTCTTCTAATAAATTATCTTATATTAATAATAAATAAAGTTATAAAAATGTCAAAAGAATTAAGACCCACAAACGACCGTATACTACTTAAACCTATAGATGAAGGTGAACAGACCTACGGCTCTATAGTTATTCCAGATATGGGCAAAGAAAAACCCGAGATGGGTGAAGTAATTGCAATAGGTCCTGGTAGATTTACCGAAACAGGAACACTAAATACAGTACGCTCTTGTAAAGTAGGAGATGTAGTATTAGTACCTAAAATTGGTACTTTGAGAATAGATTTCGATGGAGAAGAGTATTACATAGCTCAAGATAGGGAAATCCTTGCTGTAGTGTACGAAGAAGCTAAAATTGGATTTGAAGACGATATATAATGAGTAGAAATAGAGGACAGTCATCTGGTCGCAAAGAACGAAGATTCAACAGATATTGGTTGACTGCTAATATGGCTAATAAAATTAATTCAAACAGAAATAATACTAAAAGAGATATTTCATAATGAGTAAAAAAATTACATTTTCAAAAGATGCTAGAAATAAACTAGCTGACGGAGTCGATAAACTAGCAAACGCAGTAACAGCAACATTAGGTCCATCAGGACGTAATGTAATTATAGAACAAGAGATGGGTATGCCATCTTCAACTAAAGATGGTGTTACAGTTGCTAAGTCTATTGAACTTAAAGATAGAGTAGAAAATTTAGGAGCACAGATAGTTAAACAAGCAGCTATTAAAACTGCTGAACAAGCTGGAGATGGTACTACAACTTCTACACTACTAGCTCAATCTATACTTACAGAAGGTTTAGATAGAATGCAAAAAGGTTCTAATGTAGTTGATATTAAAAGAGGTATTGACGAAGCAGTAGAACATATTACAAGCTACTTAGGTATAGAATCTAAAGACATTACGGATGAAGAGCAGCTTAAGCAGATTGCTACTATTTCAGCTAACAATGATGATGAAGTTGGTGAATTGATTTCCACAGCCATGGATAAGGTAGGCCAAGATGGCGTTGTCACAATCGAAGAATCTAAAACAGGAGAAACGTACCTCGAAACTGTCGAGGGTATTCAATTTGATAGAGGTTATAAGTCTCCTTACTTCGTTACAGACAACAATTCGATGCAAGCTGTTCTTCAAGATCCGTTAATACTTATTACCGACAAAGGACTAACACAAATAAAAGAGTTGCTACCTATATTAGAAGGTGTCTCTAATCAGAACAAATCACTCTTAATCATTGCTGATAATGTTGGAGGAGAAGCTCTTTCTACGTTAGTAGTAAATAAAATGAGAGGCATACTAAACTGTGTAGCTGTTCAAGCTCCAGGCTTTGGTGATAGGAAAAAAGCTACACTAGAGGATATTGCAGTGTTAACTGGTGGTAAGGTAGTTTCGTCTGAAAAAGGAATGAGGTTGGATAAGTTTGATCCTTCTTGGTTAGGTTCAGCTAATAAAGTTACAGTTGGTAAAGATACTACTACAATTATAGATGCTCAAGGAGATGCTATCGACATACAAGTTAGGATAGAAGAGATTAAATCTCAAATTGATGAATCTAATTCACCTTTTGAAAAAGAAACTCTTCAAGGTAGACTTGCTAAGTTTGTAGGCGGAGTAGCAGTTGTTCACGTTGGTGGCCATACTGAGGTAGAAATGAAAGAAAAGAAAGATAGAGTAGATGATGCTTTACACGCTACAAAAGCTGCTATTGAAGAAGGTATTTTACCTGGAGGAGGAACAGCTCTCTTAAAAGCTGCATTATGGCTTGCTGATAGTTTAAGCAATGAGTTAGAAGATGTACCAAAGCCTGAAGGAGATAAATTAACTGGTTATGATATTGTTATAAATGCAATAGAGCAACCATTCTTTAAAATACTAGTAAATGCAGGATACTCTCAGGACGAAATAGGTGAAATTGAATTACGTATAAAAGAAGAAGGATCATTTTGGTTTGGTTACAATCCGAGAGAAGATGACTATTATGATATGTTTAAAGAAGGAATCATTGATCCAACTAAGGTAACGAGACTTGCCTTAGAAAATGCAGCATCAGTAGCTGGTACATTATTAATTACTGAAGCTGTAGTCTCAAAAGGAAAAGAAAAAAAGAATGCAGCACAAGGAATTGATCCTAATATGCTGTTAGGTTAACAATTAAATTTAATTAAACATGAGTGCAAAACAAGAACTATTTGAACAAATTGCAGAGAATTTTGCAATTCTAGAAACCGAAAACGGTGGAACTACAAAAGCTTCTCAAGCAAGAGCTAGAAAAGCAGCTGGTGAGATCAAGAAATTGATCACTCCTTACAAGAAAGCGAACATGGAGGCAACGAAGGGGTAGGGGGCGTTTTTCTCTCTTTCGACGAAGTCGTCACGCGCATTTTTGATTAAGCCCTTCCGGAAACGGCGGGGTTTTTTCTTTAGATATTTATTTAAAAGAGTTAATGCAAAATCTCCCTCACTCCGGTTTTTTAAGAGACGATAATTTTTTCATAACTTACCATAAAGTAGATAATAAATGGTTTTGTTCTACGTTAAAACAAGGCTATTTGTATTTAACACATATGGTACTTTGGATTGGACAGCAAGAAAATCATCGAAGGATACATTACCGTTCTTGGGACAAAACTCCACAAGAGGTCTACGATGAAGGAGCTACAATCATAGTTAGACATCCGCGTAACAAGTTATGGTCGGGGTTGGCACAAGATTTATTTACACCTAGACTACCGCATAATGAAAAGTTGCAAGATTTCGTTCGTAGAAAACGTAATAGTATTTTTCATCTACACGACGAGTATTATGATGATGATCTTTACGACTTAGGTATCACCAAAGATAGAATTAGTCATGTGTTTTTCGATAAACATTATGATCAGATTTTAATAGAGATGGTAGGATTGTTCAACAACAACTTTAGTAGTATATGGAATAACAGCTTTCACTCTTCGTTATTTTACTATGCTTTTGATGAGTATAGACAATACGAACCAATTCGTAACATACCGTTCAATTGGATGCCTATAGAGGAGTTAGATTTTACAGAGAGTATAAAACACGTTCATAGACAAAAACCGGGAGATAGTACAGTAAACTTCTTTAGACATAGCTTGCAGAGTTACTATTCAATATTTGAAGACGTAATGGAACATCCGTTTTTATATCCGCGAGTGAGAGATAAAATAAATAAGATACTGGATAAGGAAATCTGGTATTACGAAAAATTAAAAAGAGTTATACCAAGGTTTGGTGGAAAAAACATTTAAATGGAACTGAAGAGTTATATAAAAAGTATTGAAGATTTTCCCAAAAAAGGGATCTTATATCGAGACATTCAACCTCTTTTAAACGATGCAAGAGCATTTGAAGATGCTATACAAGGTATGGTAGATTTAATTGATATAGATAACGTAGAATATTTCGCGGGCATTGAGTCAAGAGGGTTTATATTTGGGACTGCGATGGCGTGGATAACAAACAAAGGGTTTAAAATGATTCGTAAACCGGGTAAGTTACCAGGTGAAATTTTGTCTATGGATTATGATTTGGAGTACGGTAGTAATACTTTAGAGATGGAGTACGGATGGGGGAATACAATTATAGTAGATGATGTACTTGCAACAGGCGGTACTATCAAAGCAGCAGAAATTTTAGCAACAAATGCAGGTTACCAAGTTATAGACTCAATATGTCTATTGGATATTGGCTTGCTTAAAAACCATAATATTAAATGTCTAATATCTTATTAGTATCAGCCACTAAACTAGAACACCACGATGATGAGTTGTTTGGCATTCCAATACATATAATTGGTATAGGAAAAATAAATGCAGCAGTTAACACACAAAGGTTGATTGATGAACATAACCCAGACATAGTAGTCAACTTTGGCTCAGTAGGTTCATTAAAAGATTATAAAGTAGGAGAAGTGCTTGAAGTAGGTACAGTGTATAATGATTTTTTTGCTGGTGATATATACGGTTACGAACCTATCAAATTATCAGATAGCAATATTAAATGTTTTACAACGGATACGTTTTATGAATATAATCAAGACTATCATCACTCTTACTTACACGCAGTGGATAACTGTGATATTGTAGAAATGGAATTATATTCTATTGCAAAAAGTTGTATAGCTGCAAATAAAACCTTATATTCATATAAATGGATTAGTGATGACGGCTCGAAAAACGACTGGAAATCTAATGCAGCAATAGGTTATGAAAACTTTAAAGTCATATTCAAAGAATGGTTAGAACAGCAGAAGTAGTTACCCCAAAGCACCCAGATAAGATCTGTGATAGAATATCTGATGCAATTTTAGACGAATGTCTTAAGCAAGATCCTAATACTAGAGCGGCTATCGAAACGATGGGTGGTCACGGTATTATTACAGTTACTGGAGAATTAACAACAAAAGCATTTGTTGATGTACCAGAAGTTGTTAAAAAAGTATACGGCAAGGATATCGGTGTACAAACTAATATAGTTAGACAATCTCCTGAGATTGCTCGAGGAGTTAACAAAGGAGGTGCAGGTGATCAAGGTATAATGATAGGATATGCTTGTAACGATAACAAGGAATATGTACCTCAAGAGTACTACTTAGCTCGTAAATTAGCACAACATATATACGAAAAGTATCCGTTTGATGGAAAAACTCAAGTTACTATGAATGGCAATTCTTTAAGAGTAGTTGCTTCATTTTGCTGTACTCCAAATAGCGAACTTAGAGATTTGGTAGTAGAATTTTTTGATCAATATCCTGAATATAGAATAGAAGACTTACATTGTAACCCAGCCGGTGATTGGTCAGTAGGAGGATTTGATGCAGATGCTGGACTAACAGGAAGAAAATTAGCAGTAGATAATTACGGTCCTAGAGTACCTATCGGAGGAGGAGCTTTTTCTGGTAAAGATGCTAGTAAGGTTGATAGATCAGCTGCTTACATGGCAAGAAAAATAGCAGTTGATTTATTAGAAGATAATACTGCTAACGAGGTTTTTGTTCAATTAGCTTATGCAATTGGATATGAAAAACCAATACAAGCAAGTGCCCTTATAGACGGTAAACACGAGTGGGTAAAAGGATATGATTTAACTCCTAATGGGATTATACAATATTTAAATTTAAAAGAGCCTAACTTTAGTGTAACAGCCGATTGGGGACATATGGGTAATAACTTTAAATGGAAATAAAATGAGTGATTCAATTAAAAAATGGCATGAAATGCAAGAAGATAAACTTGATGACTGTTGTGGCTCCGATTGTGGATGTCATGATGATAACATGAGTGCTACTATGGAAGGTAAATTTATTTACGAATCTCCAGATGGAGGTGGTACAGTAACTGAAAGACCGTTCATGGGTGGTATAGAAGACAGGAAAGTAATTAAGCATCCTATATCAGAATTAAAACAAAAGGCATACAGATTACTTTGTGATTACGATGAAGATGTGATTCGTATGGCTATGAAAATTATTGATATTGGTGAATAAATGTTAGATCCTTTATCTACTACACAGATTAGGTTACTTAAAGAAGACTACAAACGGTTTCCTGATAAAGCACACTACAGTATGAAGTATGCTGATAGGACTAATGTAGATAAATTTTCAAATGATCTCAAAACCGTAGTGGACCTTATTAATGAGGAAATAACAGATTGGGCTGATGTACCTAATTATGAAACAGTCTTAAGAAGATTTGAAGCAGATTCACATTGTTTACTTTTCTACTACAACGGTCAATGTATAGGTTGGAATTGGGGTAACGACAACGTATGTATAGATTGGCAAACTAACATACAAGATTTACCTTCTGGAGAATTATATGGAGGAGGGTGTTTTGTATCACGACATGTAGATCGACCAGCTGATGCAGGTCTTTATAATTATAATAAAATATTTGACTACTGGATAAATGAAATGGGTTACCATACAATATATGGGTACATTGACAATTGGAATAAACCAGCATTTAGAGTAAACTTTCAAAATGGTTTAACAATATACAACTATCTTAAATGATTTATGCTACTTTTATTACAGGAGAAGAATATGGACCTAGATATGCTCAACAGGTTATAAGAGAGGTAAAAGGAAAAGATGTTCACATACTCACCGACAAACCAGAACTTTTTCCGGAATGTAAAACTGAACTGTACGATAAGGAGGTATTTAGCTACTACGACAAACTAACATTTTTAGTTAGAAAGGTTTTAGAGAGAAAACAAAGAGTTACATTTATAGATTGTGATTGGTTTTCTGGTTTACACGAAGGTTTTGATATGGAACCAGATACATTTTATACTTATGCACTTTTTAAATTTAAAGATTTTGAAAAGAAACCATTTGCTATGGAAGGTATAAATATGGTTATAGATGTACTCGAAAAAAATAACTTTAATTTAAAGAGAGATGTTTATATTGGTGAAGCTATAATGTCTTTACCATATTTGGATTGTGCTCAAAATATACTAGATGACCTATACACACTTCAGGTAGATTGGGAAGCAAAATTTAATCAAAATGTAAAAACTGATAATCAATCTATATCAAGATATGCTAGATACGGTGTTGGTTATGGAGAAGGAGGAGCATTGACTGCAATTTTGCAAAAGTATAACGTCAAGCTTAAAGACGTTCTGTATAAAAAGTTTGTACACAACAATATTATTTAATGTATAAAGTAATTGATATAACAGACAAACAGCTGATTGATCTCAAATTAATTATCAATGAAAGTAAACCACCGATAGGTGAACATTTAAAAACTATCAATTCAACACCCGGTATAGGCAACAATAAAAGTACTCAATTTGATAGTTCTCTTCTTACTTTAATTCCCTTAGGGTTAGCTAACAATATTAAGTTACTTGAATGGTTAGAGATATTTACAGGTATTAGTAGTAAGTATATTACTAACATACATCTCAATGATATGAAAGAAGGTGCTTACTTTAACCCTCATTATGACAATTACTACATTAAAGTATCTGATACTTATACGTTTTTATTAGAAGAACCAAAACAAGGAGGAGACTTTATATTAGATGGAAGAACTATGACCTGCAATAAAAATAAAGTAGTTATATTTAACGGTGGTAAATACCTTCACGGTGTATCAAAAGTAAAAAAAGGTACTAGAAAATCATTTATAGTTTTCTATAACCAACCTACAAGTAAAGAATCTAAACTATTACTATGAGTATATTGATAGTGACAGTGGTTAGGAGTGGTTCTTCTAGATTGTTAGAAGCCATATCAAAAGCCTACGGTAAGGTAGGAATATTAGAACCAACAACTCCTGGGTATATTGCTGATTTTGACCCATCTAAAGATATAGTTAAGATAGCAGTTCAAACACTAACAACATCAGACACATTACAATTAATTAAGAAGTTTGATAAGACTGTTCTTTTAGATAGAAAAGATAAACTAGCACAAGCTATATCATACCTTAACTTACATAAACATATGAAAGGTAAACACAACAGTAAGTATGTTAGTAAGGAATTTACCCAAGAGGAGATAGATAGTGCTCTTCAACGTTTAGAGGACACTAGAAAACAACTAACTGATATTTCTAAAGCAACATCTATTCCTATAATTTATTTAGAGGATTTGGTTCAATTCAAAGATATAGGAGTTAAGTATGATAAATCTTTATTTGTTAAGGAACTTAAACTTAGACAAGAAAAAGAGCAATTAATTTAGTTGGTAGTCTGAACTATTCTGACTATATTTAGATATGAATGCACCTTTTAAACCAACCCATTCGAAAGCTTGGCTTGAGAGATATCTCAAAAAAACTTACTACAAAAAAAAGTACGACCGTTATATGTGGTGGAGATCTTATACGTTAAGAAATAAACCACTAACTAACAGACATCCTTTACGAGATAGAATACTTAACGGTGACTTTGACTTAGGTCCTTATGTATTTGAAATAGAATTAGTTGAACATCGCATCAATGAAAAATCTCAAACTCATAAACATGAAGATACTTTTAGTGAAGATATTCAGCTGGATAAAGCTCGTCGTAAAAGACTACAAGAGGATAGAGATAAAGATGAAGCAACTAAGTTGGAAGAGTTACGAAAAGCTTTTGTATTCGAATTTAGGATGACTAAAGAGCAGTATGATAAAGAGGTAGTCAAACCTAATAAAGATCTTATTTCTTTTTACTATAAGATGGAAGATAAATATGGTAAAAGAGGAGTACTTTCACTACCAAAGAAATATAGTATATAGTTGGTTTATTTAAATAATTAAACTATATTTATATATATTAACGTTAATTAAATAATTTATAAATGAAAACAATTCTAATTATTGTACTGGTTTTGGCGGTTGTAGCTGGAGCAGTATGGGTAGGTACGAAGTTTTTTGGACTTACAAAAGATGACGACAAAGACGGTATTCCTGATAAAGTTGAGGATACTGTTAAAGAAGTGAAACGTAGAGCTAAAAGAGTAAAAGAAGAGCTCAAAGACGTTGCTGATGCTGCTAAAGATGTAGTAGACCAAGCCGGAGATGTTGCCGGAGCTGTAAAAGGAAAGCCAAGAAAAGGC
>Ga0233444_10001464_pt1 | contig 26975 bp, 19 predicted proteins | sample SI_124_October20_6_FD_182792 | JGI IMG/M metagenome (GOLD analysis project Ga0233444, IMG submission 182792) | Seawater microbial communities from Saanich Inlet, British Columbia, Canada - SI_124_October2016_10_MG | ecosystem: Environmental > Aquatic > Marine > Inlet | place: Canada: British... | reverse complement strand
TAGTCAAATGATGCAGTTTACCTTAAACTCTGATGTCGGAGTCAGCCTGGATAAGAATAATAATATTAATTATCAGTTTAGTCTTCCCAATAAAATTTTTGATTATACCAAAGCCGAAATACCATTCGTTTCAACAAATCTTGTGGAGATAAGAAAAATTACAGAAGAGTTTCATACTGGTGTTTTAATTTCAAGCATAAGTCCAGAAAGCATAATTGAGGGTTTAAATAAGGCTATAGCATTAAAAGAATCTAAAAATTTCATCTCAAATATTGCCAAAATGAATTCCACTTTAAATTGGGAAAGCGAATCTGTTTCTTTAATTAAAACTTATGAAAAATTTAAGTAGAAGTAGCCTTTCTACATACGTAGATTTTTTCATTTTCAGCCAAACCATATAATTTTTTTTCTTCAATGTTAAATTCTTTTACTATATCAATAGGCTTTGCAGAAAACCCACTTTCATTTAAAATTAATGGTAGACTATCTTCACCATAAATCCTTACATGATCTTCTTGCCCAAAAGCTTTCAATCTTCCTTCTTTAGAAATTATAGATTTATCCTGGTAAGTTTTTCCTTTTTTTAAAGGAACTTGAATTAATAAATAACCATCTTTTTTTAAAACTCTATATAACTCTTTAATAGCTTTTTTATCCTCTAAAATATGTTCTAAGACATGAAAACAAATAATTAAATCAAAAATTTCATCAGCTTCGTTTATTTTAGTTATGTCATAACTTTTTTGAGCATAAAATTGGTTTTCAAAGTCGGATGATATGTAGTTTTCAAAAATTGATTTAAAAAAATCGTTTAAACTTCTGTGGGGTGAAAAGTCTAAAATTTTTTGATTTCGATTTTTAAAATTTTTACTTACATATTCTCCTAGCGCTCTAGATCTTGATAATGATCCACAATTAGGACAGATTTTATCTTCATTATTATAAAAAGAAATTGGAATAAAATTTTTTGATTTAGAAGAACAAATTAAACATATTTTATTTCCACCTTTATAAATAAGGTTATAAATGATCTTTCTTATGAAAGGTTCTATTTTAAATTGCCAGCTTTTTGGTGTTAAAATCTTATAAATATTCTTAAAAAAACTATACATTTTGTTTTTCTCTAAGAAAGTAAATTAGTTTATATAAGTCAAATATTTTTAGCGAGGGTCTTTTAGAAAGTAGCTGTCTTTCTAGTATATTTAAAATAGTTTTTGATATCGGAAAAACTAACCATGTCAATTTTAATTTACTAATTAGATAATAGGTTTTTATAAGTTTTATAGAGCTGGTGTCAAGTGTGTTTTTTTCCAATAAAACTAGGTTTTTTATAGCACTTTTAGTTTTTTCTAAAAAAACACTGCTGTCTTCTATTCCTTCGTGAAAAACAGGGTTATATATTTGAAAAATAGCTATTTTGTTCTTTTTAAGTTCTAAAGATAGCAGGGTGTCTTCATGTCCGTAGGTTTCAATTTCTTCATTAAACTTTATTTGTGAAAAAATTGTTCTTTTTATTAAAAAGTTGTTTGATCGAAAACAATGGTATGGGTTTTTAACTCTATAATTAATATTTTGATCTTCTTTCTTAATACCATATAACCACCTTAGTTTTTTATTTTTATTTTTTGGTGGATTATCATGGTGTCTTCTTCCTCCATAAACTACTTCATTTTCAACTTGTTCAAAATATTTTTCAAGAAAATTTCCATTTTGAATACTGCAGTCACAATCTATAAATAACAGATTTTCATAAGTGGCATTTTCTAAAAAAAGATTTCTAATTTTAGACCTTCCAATATTTCTTTTAAGAATTAGATATTTAACCGTTTTGTAGGATTTGATTTCAGCATTTAATTTTAAAATTTCATCATTAGAACCATCGTCAATACAAATTACTTCATATGGTTTTTTACTTTTCTCTCCTTGGTTAATTATGGTAATAATTAAATCAACAACATTGAAGTTATAAATGGGAATGCAAATACTTATCAATTCATAAAGGCTTATTCCAAAACAGTCTGATTATTGAATTTCACAACTCTTGCTGGATATTTATTAATAATGTCAAAATCGTGAGTTGCCATAATTACTGTTTTTTCTTCATTGGCAACTGATTTTAAAAGATGCATAATTTTCTCACTTGTTTCTGGATCTAAATTTCCTGTAGGTTCATCGGCTAAGATTAATTCTGGATTGTTAACTAATGCTCTTGCAACAGCTACTCTTTGTTGTTCACCGCCAGAAATTAAATGAGGAAATGACTCTGCTTTGTCTATCATATCTACTTTCACAAGTAGCTTCTCAATTCCTTCGTTAATTATTTTTTTCCCTTTCCATCCAGTGGCTTTCATTACAAATCTTAGATTATCAGCAACGGATCTATCCATAAGAAGTTGAAAATCTTGAAAGATTATACCAACTTTTCTTCTAAGTTCTAATATCTTCTTTCTTTTTAATTTTTTTAGTGTTTGTTCTTTAAATAAAATATCTCCACTACTAATCCCTATATCTCCATAAATTGCTTTAAGAAGACTACTTTTCCCACTTCCAGTTTTACCTACAAAATATACAAATTCTCCTTGATTTATCTTTAAATTAACTTCGTTAAGAATTATTTTATTTTGTTGTTTTATTTCAACATTTTTAAAGTCTAAAAAAAGGTTTTGATTCATGGTAGTATAATATCTTTTACATTCAAATTTATAATAATATAGAATACTTCTTTAATTCTTCTATTTAATGTTAACACATTGTAGTTGAAAATAATAATTAAGCCATAATTCTTATGGGTAATCACTAACTATCTTTAAAAAATATCTGATTATAGTTTTTAATGAATAAGATTTTCAAAGCATTTGTTTTTTCTCTAGCAATAATTTTTGTAAATATTTCTATTGCACAAAAAACTTTTCTAAGAAATGATCCTTATGGAAATTATAAAATAGCGCAAGAACTTTTTGACAAAGAAAAGTATAGTTCAGCCCAATACTATTTCAAGAATGTTATTAATAAATTCAATGATCCTCAGGATGAGGTGAGAATAAATGCTGAATATTATTTTGCACTTTGTGCATTAAAATTATACCATAGAAATGTAGAGACGATTTTAACTAGGTTTTCACTAGACCATCCAGACCATCCAAAATCTAAGGATATTTATTTCCAACTTGGAAAGCATTATTATCAAACTAAAAAGTTTAAAAAATCTATCGAATTTTTTGAAAAAGTTGATCAATATGATTTATCAAGTGAGGATCAAAGCGAATATCTTTTTAAACTTGGATATTCAAAATTCATGAAGAAAAATCTTGCTGAATCAAAAGTTCTTTTCAATGAGCTCTTGCAAAGTAAAACAGATTACGATGTTCCAGCTACATATTATTATAGCCACATAGCTTACGCACAGGGAAAGTACCAAACAGCTTTAGTTGGTTTTAGAAAGATTGCCAATAATAAAATGTTTAAGCCTATTATCCCTTATTATATTACTCAGATTTTATATCAACAAAATAAATACGACGAACTTATCGACTATGGACCATTGTATATTGATTCTGTTACAGAAAAAAGAAAAGGAGAGTTTGCTAAATTAATTGGAGATTCTTATTTCAAAAAAGATCAATACGAACAATCTTTAGAGTACTATCAAATTTTCATGAGAAATGCAAAATCAACTAGGGAAAGCAATTACCAAGTTGGCTATTGTTACTACAAAACAAAAAAGTATAAAAAGGCTATTGAAAGTTTTTCTAGAGTTGCTAATACAGACGATTCGTTAACACAGATATCCTACTACCATATGGCAGATTCTTATTTAAATCTTGACGAAAAAGATTATGCAAGAAATGCATTTCAGGAAGCGAGTAAGCTCAATTTCGATCTTGATATAAGACGAAATTCATTATTTAATTATGCAAAGTTGGCTTACGAATTAAGTTATAATCCATACGACGAGGCAATTAATGCCTTCCAGCAATTTATTGAAGACTTTCCAGATTCTGAAGACGCTAAAGATGCTTACGAGTTTTTATTAAAAGTATATCTAACAACTAAAAATTACGACGATGCACTAGCTTCAATGGATAAAATAAAAAATAAGGATCCAAGAATGCAGAAAGCCTATCAAACAATTGTATATAACAGAGCTGTAGAGCAATATCACAATAGGGAATACAAGAATGCGATTGCAAACTTTAAGTTGGTTAAGAAGTATCCAATTGACCAAAATTTAAATGCGATGAGTCAGTTTTGGATTGGAGAATCAAATTATAATTTAAAGGAATATTTAAGAGCTGTGGAGAATTATGAAAAATTTAGATTTATCAATGGAGCTATCTTAACCGACAAGTTTTTAGATTTAGATTTTCATATTGGATACAGTTATTTTGAAAAAGCCAATCCATACGAAAGCTTGTCAGGGAATGAAGCAAAAATTCAAAAAGAATCACTTAGAAATGCTTTAAAATACTTTAGGAACTATATCCATCAATACAATTTACCAGATTCAAGTAATTATAAAATTGCATTATTAAGAATTGCTGATACTTATTTTTTACTTAGAGAAGATAGTTTAGCAATAGAAAATTATGCTTTGTCTTCAACCGTAGGAAATGAAGACCATTCTTACGCATTAAACCAAATGGCTACTTCTCAAGGGTTAATTCAGGACTATCAAGGAAAAATAAATACTTTAAAAAGACTTACAGACCAATACCCTAACTCAAAGTATCAAGTTTCTTCACTTTTAAATTTAGCCCAGGCTTTTAAGGATGAAAATAGAAATAATGAGTCAATAGACACCTATTTAAAATTTATTAATGAATATCCTAATAACAATTCAATTTCTAAAGCATATGTGGAAATAGGTAGTATTTATTTAAAAGAACAAAACCATCAAGAAGCTGAAAAGTTTTTATTAACGGTAATGAACAATTATCCAGACGCAGAACAAGAAAATCAATTAGCTATTGAACTAATGATGGAAGTTTACAATTTAAGGGGTAATTTGACTGGTTATTACGATTGGCTTACCTCACGAGGAATTGACGTAAGTGTTCAGGAAAAAGATTCAACTTTATGGAGGTCTGTTGTTCTTGCAAGAGATAATGGAGATTGCAATACGCAAATTGAAAAAGCTTCTTACTACCTAGATAATATTGAAGAGCCTATAAGAGAAATTTCTGCACATTATTTTATGGCTAATTGTTATTATGCGGAGGATAAGAAAACACAAGCATTATTTCATTATGATTACATTACTGCAAAACCAAATAACAATTATTATTTACAAGCTTTAAAGTATGCGGGGGAAATAACTTATGATGCTAAAGATTTCAAAAAGTCTCTTACTTACTTTTCAGTTCTAGAAGATGTAAGTATAAATCAAGAAGACTTATCCATTGCTAAAAAGGGGCAGTTTTATTGTTTTCATTATTTAGACAACCCCAATTCTACCATTAAGTATGCAAAAAAGGTTCTTCAGTTATCGGACTTAAATAATAAGCTTCAAGAGGATGCGTATTTATATTTGGGGCAATCTTATCAGAAAATAAATCAATTAGATAGTGCGAAACTATATTACGACAGTGTTCTGCAGTTCACTAAAAGTATTGCTGCAGCTGAAGCGAAATATCATATTTGCGAGATTGTATATAAAGAGGAGGATTATACATCCTGCGAGTCTTTAATTATGGAGCTAGTCAAACAAAAGCCATCTTATGATTATTGGTTAGCAAAAGGAATACTATTACTAGGAGATAATTTTACAGCTCAGAAGGATTATTTCAATGCAAAACATAGTGTTAAAAGCATTTTAGACAACTACGATGGGTATAAAAAAGATGAAATTTTAGCTGTAGCAGTTCAAAAAATAGAATATATCCAGAATCTAGAACTTAATGAAATGCAAGAACAGCCAGAGCAAGAAGAATTGGAAATAGAACTAGAAACAATAGATGAAAATTTAGAAAAAACTCCTAAAGTTTTAAATCCAAAGGAAGTTGATTCAAAGGAAATTAAGAAAGATGAAAATAAATAAATTCCAAATATTACTTTTTTTTATTTCAGCAATATTGAGTTTTAGGAGTGTAGCTCAACAAAATGAGAACACCGAAACTTTTTTAGGAATTGGTTCTGGGAATAGAAAAATTGCTAAGATTCAAAAAACACCAATTTTTCCAATCCATACAGACTCTGTAACTATTTTGGACGATGTCAAATACTATTTAGAGCCAAAACGTCATATGACAAATTACTCTATTGAAAATATAAAGCCTGCAAGGTTAAAGATTACTGCTAACGGTGACAAACTATATAGAGGATATCTAAAAGCTGGAGCAGGAACTTACCTAACTCCATTATTGGAATTGAATTATGCTTCAAAAAGATCTAGAGATGAAAGTTGGGGTTTAAACACCAGAACTAACGGTAGTTTTTCTAGTATTAATGAAATGGGGAACACTAAATTTTCAGATTTAAATTTAGGAGGTTATTACCAAAAGTTTTTTATGAATTATGATTTGTGGTCTGAAGTTCAGTATGAAAGAAATTCATATCAATTTTATGGATTGGATTATAACGACAATTCTATGTATCAATTTTATGGTATAGACATCAATGATTCTTTAGGAATTGAATCGTTTAAAAATTCAGATACTCTTTTTAAGCAAAATTACGATTTATTGGACTTGCACGTAAAGTTTAATTCTAGAAATACTGGGAGAGATACCAATAAATTAAGAATTAAAAGTTGGGTAGATTTTCACCATCTTAATAGCAATTATAATCTTTCTGAAAATCACTTTCTATTGGGGGCTCATTCTGGTTGGCTGATATTGGATGAAGAATTTTTAGGAACTTTTGAATTGGATATAAATAATGTAAGTTCTCCAGATATTTTAGAACTTGACGAAAATAATATTATTCAGCCAAGTAACCAAAGTTCTAACACATCTGGTATTGTTCGTTTTAGACCGCATATTTATTCAAGAAAAAATAATTTAATCTTTAAGGCTGGAATATCACTTCAGGCAAATATTAATGAAAATGCAAAATTTTATGTATTTCCAGATTTAGAGGTTAGCTACAGTCTCTTTAATAATGTATTTATTCCTTACGGAGGATGGGTTGGGAACGTGCAAAGAAATACTTTTAATGATATAAGGCTAGAAAATCCATTTATCTCAGAGGATGCAACTCTTCAAAATACAGTTCAAAAAAGCAATATATTTGTTGGTGTAAGAGGCTCTTTAAGTAGTAAATTTACTTTTAACTTATCTAGTTCTTTCAAGAGTTTAGATAGTATGTATTTCTTTGTTCCAGACACAACCTCGTCCTATGGCAATAAGTTTCAGATGATGTACGATAACCTTACTCAAACATCCTTTCTTGCAGAACTCACTTATCAAGAGTTAGAAAAATTAAAAATATCAGCTAAGGGGGAATATTTTTTATATAGTCCTTCAAATTTTAGTCGTGCTTGGCAAAAGCCTGAATTCATTTTCACATTATCTAGCATACTAGATTTATCAGATAAAATTGTTTTAAAGTCCGATTTTTATTTGGTAGGTAAAAGAGATGTTTTTTCTTATTCTGAGCCAGAATCAATTTATGAACTGGAAGATGATAAATACATCTACAGTTTGCCAACTTTTGTAGATATGAATATTTCTGCTGAATATAGATACAATAAAAAAGTTTCTGCTTTTATTCAGTTCAATAATTTTACAGCCAAAAAATACCAATATTGGCAAAATTTTCCAGTTCAATCTATCAATATTTTAGGTGGAATTACAATAAGTTTCTAATTGTTGAAAAGTATCCATTTAATTGGGCTTTTTCTTCCTTTAAAAATGCTCTATAAATAGTATATTTGTTCATTCAAATTTTATCAAATGAGTGAAGAAAAAGATTATTCAGCAGACAGTATTCAGGCTCTCGAAGGTATGGAGCATGTTAGGATGCGTCCATCGATGTATATTGGAGATGTTGGTTCAAGAGGATTACACCATTTAGTATATGAAGTTGTAGACAATTCTATAGATGAGGCTTTAGCAGGACATTGTGATAAAGTTTCAGTATCCATTTTAGAAGGTAATGGGATTCGCGTAATGGATAATGGTCGTGGCATTCCAGTAGGTATACACAAAAAGGAAGGTGTGTCTGCCTTGCAAGTTGTAATGACAAAGATAGGTGCTGGAGGTAAATTTGATAAAGACTCCTATAAAGTTTCAGGTGGTTTGCATGGGGTTGGGGTCTCTGTGGTAAACGCTTTATCCATTAATTTAAAAGCAAGTGTTTTTAAAGAGGGTAAGATTTATGTTCAAGAATACAAGCAAGGGAAGGAGCAGTACTTAGTTAAGGAAGAAGGAACTACGGACTTAAAAGGAACTGAAGTCGTCTTTTACCCAGATCCTGAAATATTTGAAGCTCTGGAATACCAGTACGATATTTTGGCAACTAGAATGCGTGAATTATCATTTCTTAATAAAGGCTTGACAATTGTGATGACGGATGAGCGTTCAGAATCTAAAAATGAAGATGGGAATGCACCTGTAGAAACATTTTATTCAGAACGAGGGTTATCAGAATTTGTTGAATTTTTGGATGGAAATAGAGAAAAATTAATACAAAATGTTGTAAGTGTCGAAGGGGAAAAAAATGGAATCCCTGTTGAAGTAGCTTTAATTTACAATAATTCTTATGCGGAAAATATCCACTCCTATGTAAATAATATTAATACCCATGAGGGAGGAACTCACCTTTCCGGTTTTAGAAGGGGATTGACCGGAACGTTGAAAAAGTATGCTGAAAAATCTGGAATGCTTGACAAATTGAAATTTGATATTTCAGGGGACGATTTTCGTGAAGGGTTGACTGCAATTGTTTCTGTGAAGGTTCAAGAACCTCAATTTGAGGGGCAAACTAAAACTAAATTAGGCAATAGAGAAGTAACTGCACCCGTCAGTCAAGCTGTGAGTGAAATGTTGAACGACTATTTAGAGGAAAATCCAGACGATGCAAAACAAATTGTTCAAAAGGTTATTCTAGCTGCAACTGCTAGACATGCAGCTACTAAGGCAAGAGAAATGGTTCAGCGTAAAAACCCTATGGGTGGTGCTGGTTTACCAGGAAAACTTTCTGATTGCGCTTCAAAAGATCCTGCCGAATGTGAAGTTTATCTTGTAGAGGGAGATTCTGCTGGTGGAACAGCAAAACAAGGAAGAGATAGGCATTTTCAAGCCATTATGCCTTTAAGAGGAAAGATTCTTAATGTTGAAAAAGCAATGCAACATAAGATTTTTGAAAATGAAGAAATTAAAAATATTTACACTGCACTCGGAGTCCGTGTTGGTACCGAAGATGATTCTAGGGCATTAAATATGGAGAAGCTGCGTTACCACAAAGTGATTATAATGTGTGATGCCGATGTAGATGGAAGTCATATTCAAACTTTAATAATGACTTTTTTCTTTAGATACATGAAAGAGTTAATCGAAAATGGTTATTTATATATTGCTACTCCGCCACTGTATTTAATAAAGAAAGGCAAACAAGCCAAGTACGCTTGGGACGATCAACAAAGAAAAGATTATGTTGACCAAATGAAGGGTTCTGGAAGTGAATCTAGCGTTCATGTACAACGGTATAAGGGGCTTGGTGAGATGAATGCAGAACAGCTTTGGGATACAACCATGTCTAAAGAAAATAGGACATTAAGAAAAGTTACTATTGAAAGTGCAGTGGAAGCAGACAGAATTTTTTCAATGTTAATGGGAGATGAGGTTCCACCAAGAAGAGAATTTATTGAAAAGAATGCTAAGTATGCAAAAATTGATACATAGTACTAATTTAAAATTTAAAACTTAATATTATGAAAGTAACCATTGTAGGAGCTGGGAATGTAGGTTCAACTTGCGCTGATGCAATTGCCTATAAAAGAATTGCAAGTGAAGTTGTTTTATTAGATATTAAAGAGGGTTTTGCAGAGGGGAAAGCATTAGATATGACTCAAACTTCTTCATTACTTGGTTTCAATACTAAAATTGTTGGTAGCACTAGCGATTATTCAAAAACTGCTGGGAGTGATGTTGTTGTTATTACAAGTGGTATTCCAAGAAAGCCAGGCATGACTAGAGAAGAGCTTATCGGAGTTAATGCAGGTATAGTAAAAACAGTAACTAATAATATTTTAGAGCATTCACCAGACGCGGTAATTGTTATTGTATCAAATCCTATGGATACTATGACCTATTTAACATTAAAAGAGAGTGGTTTAGATAAGCATCGAATCATTGGTATGGGAGGAGCTTTAGATAGTGCAAGATTTAGAACTTACTTATCAATAGCATTAGGAAAACCTTCAAGTGATATTCATGGTATGGTCATAGGAGGTCATGGAGATACAACAATGATTCCACTTACAAGACTTGCAACTTACAACGGAATTCCAATAAGTAATTTATTAGATAAAGATCATTTAGATAAAGTTGCCGCTGATACTATGGTAGGTGGTAAGACTCTTACGGGATTGTTAGGAACTTCAGCGTGGTATGCACCTGGAGCAGCCGTAGCTTTTTTAGTAGATAGTATTCTCAATGACCAAAAAAGAATTATTCCTTGTTCTGTTTTCTTAGATGGAGAATATGGCCAGAAAGATATTTGTGTTGGTGTACCAGTTGTTGTTGGAAAAAATGGTTGGGAAAATATAGTAGATGTTGATTTAAATGAATCAGAAAAAGACTTATTTGAAAAAAGTGCTGCTGCAGTAAGAAATATGAACTGCGCATTAGAAAGTATCTAGATTAAGGCTAGATTACGTATTTATCTTTACTTTTAAGTTCATCTATTACACAACTATCCAACATAATAGATTTTCTGTTTCTAGAAATCGTATCGTAAATAAAGTCTCTTATAAAGTTTGGAATTATATAGCTAACCGATATTATTGCTTGCCAATTTTTCATTAAAATTGTTATTTTAATTACCGCAAGAGATTTAGAGTAAATTTTTCCTTTGTAGTAAAGTATAATAGTCTCTTTGGGGTTAGGAAATTGGTTGAATTGTTTTTTAATTTCTTTAAATATATTGGACGTAGATGGACTTATTAAAATAGAGTCCGATTTATCATTTTTTAAAATGTATTTCCCCCAGAAATTACAAAATATGCATTCATCATCTATAAAAACTATTGTAGAATTTTGATTTAACATTTAACAAACTTTAAAATATTTCTATGAATCCCATCTTCAAGGATAATAAAATATATTCCATTGTGCAATTTACTTACTGGAATTGCACCTTTAGTATATCCACTTCCAACTTTCCTTCCAGTTAAGCTTAATATTTCAAAATGAAGCTGTTTTTTAAGATTTTTAATATTAATAATGTCTTTAGCTGGCACAGGAAATATTTCATATTTGTTTTCTATTTCATACGGAATACTCGATGTAGAAATCAAAGAATCATTAGTACCCATAAAAAGAGAAAGTCCACCTCTTTTATTTCCTATAATAAAATCAATTAAGGAGTCATTATTTAAATCATAAATTGCTGGTGTGCTGTGGGTTCCTGCAAAAATATTATTGAAGTTACTATCTACTAAATTAAAATTTCCCGATAAATTGTTATCTATATTATTGTATTTATAAATAGCACCTCTTTTGCTTCCTACGTATAATTCAATATCAGAACCATTTCTATGAAAAATTGGCGAACTCATTCCTATATTAGTCCACCACTCAGATACCGAAACTCCTCCAAATGTTTCAGACCTTAAATCAAAATTAAAATTAATAGAATCTCCAATATTTTCAATATAATTTAAATTTCCTATTGCCTCTCCTACTATTAAATCTAAATCATTGTCATTATCTATATCAAAAAGTGTGGGATGAGCATTAAATCCAAAATCAAAAACATTATTAAAAATATCCGTTAAGGGAGATATGCTTAGGCTTAAATTTATTATTGCTGGATTTGAAGAAACGTTTTCTAAGAAATGCAATTTTCCGCTGTAGTCCCCCACAATTGCATCTAAATCCCCATCCCCGTCTAGGTCTCCCAACGTTGGAATTAAATTAATATCGTTTATTAGGGAAGAAATATTTTGAAAATCACTGGAGGTTTTATTGAATATTGGATTTTCATTAGTTCCTACGTTTTCATAAGATTCTATGTAAGAATTATAATGAATCGGAATACTTAAATCAAATTCTCCAAAGTTAGAGACCAGAAGATCTAAAATTTGATCGTTATTGATATCTACTATTAATGGTTTAGATTCTCTACCGAGTTCAATAGTGTTTTCTTGTAGAAAATTTTTATTTTGTAAATAAAACTGAGGGGAATTGTTGCCTCCAAAATTTTTATAGAACCAAATGCTCTCCTTATCTTCAGACTCGCTTGTAGAGTTTGGGGATACTATCAAATCTTTTATACCATCATGGTCCATGTCTTCATAAAATGTGGCTGGAAAGAGGTGTAAATCAGCTGGCACGGAGTAGCTTGGAAAAAGCGTATCTTGAGAAATAAAGGAAGTGTTTAAGTTAACTCCTATGCTATCATTGTATAATGCTACTAGATTGCTGTAAGAAACATCGCCAAGAATTAAATCCTTTACTTGATCGTTATTTAAATCTAAAGACAGGATGGTTGAACCACTGTGTCTTAAATTATTTCTAGTAACACTTATTGAGTCTTCAGGATTTGGAACATTAAATAAACAGGTATCAAATAAGGTGCAGGTATTAGACAATCCAGATTCACTAAAATTGCCCCAACAAGCATTTTTCATTTCAAAAATTAAGGTATCTAAATCGTTCGAGATATTTTTATGGTATTCAATTACTGATCCTTGAACTCCAAAATTTAAAATATCCAAATCTCCATCGTTATCTATGTCACTAATACATGGAACATCAGAAGAAACAACATAAATATTTACGTCGTTATTGTATTGAGAAGATAAAATATATGGCACATTAGCATTTATAGAAGGTTGAAAAAAACTCATAGAGTTAAAAGATAGTTCATTTCCAATAGAAGTATTTTTCCAAAGTCCTATTCCACCTGAAACATAACTAAATAAATCTTTTTCCCCGTCATTGTTAAAGTCTCTTAGTAAAACCCAGTTTTTTAAATCAGATGGAAATAATTTTTCATATTCTGGTGCATATTTAAAACTATTATTTTCAGAAATAAAGGTTATTACCTTGTCACTAGACCTATCAAAGACAAATAAATCTTCAATTTGATCATTATTTAAGTCAATTTTCGAAATTTGTGCAGAATTAAACCCACCTGTCCATGGGTTAAGAAGCGTATCGTTATTTACAATTACTGGAATACTGTTTTGCTGAACTAATGAAAAGTTCTGGCCTTTTACTAGAGACAAAAACATTAATAAAATTGAAAGTATTGATATTTTTTTGGACAGAGTTAAGTACATTAAAATTAATACGATTTATTTTATAAAATAGATGGTTATGTTCTTTAAAATATTGATAATCTAGTTAATACAAATGTAGTTCTAAAAGTCAAACATTGTTAACTTGTTGTGGAATTGTTGGTAATAACCAATTGAAATTTTATATTTGCGCCCTCAATTTTATTTATATTAATAACAAAAAAAAATTTAATGCGAAATAGAAGTGCAATATGGGTATTTACCATTTTATTATTTTTAGCCTGTTTATATCAGCTTTCCTTTTCATGGGTTACCAAATCTTTTGAAACAGATATTCACAATTTAGCAGAGCAAAAGTACGACTCTCTCTCCAATGAAGCGATTGAATTTGTAATCAATGGAGATACTCTAGTATTAGGAGCTGATAAAGAAAAACAACAAATTGTTTCCTACTATGAACAAAAATTACTAGCAGAAAATAGAGACCAACCGACCTATCCAATCTTAGATTTAGATTACCAAAGATGTAAAGACCAAGAATTAGGACTTGGGCTAGATCTTCAGGGAGGTATGAGTGTTACTTTAGAAGTTTCCATTGAAGATTTAGTGAAGAACTTTGCTGGAAATTCATCCAAAATTTCATTTAAAAACCCTTTTAACGCCGCTCTAAAAGATTTTAAGGAAGGTTCTACTGCAGTAGACTCAGATAGCGATGATTTTATAGGTCTATTTTATGCCCATTATAAAGAGCTTTATCCAAAAAATCCTCCTATGATTTTCTTTAGTAATGGACTCAAAGATTATATGGATATTAATTCGGTTGAAAAAACAGCAGCTAATAAAAATGATCAAATAATTCAAACTCTTAGAGATTTGAGTGAAGATGCTATTCAAAAAACACACAGAATAATAGAATCAAGAATCAATAAATTCGGTGTTAGTCAGCCAAACATTAAAAAGCTTGCTGTCTCTGGTAGGCTTCAGATTGAACTTCCTGGAGCAAAGGACAAAAATAGAATTAGAAATTTACTTCAGTCTACTGCAAGCTTAGAATTTTGGGACGGTGCTCACGCAGATTGGACAGATGAGTTCCTAGAGTTGAATAAAGCAGTCTCCAAGGAGTCATCTAACAAAATTGAATCAGATTTTATAGAAATTTCTCAAGATTCTTTAAATTCTTTATCTGCTATCGAAGTAGAATCTTATATGAATGACAAGAAAGCTAACGATTCTTTACTTGAAGAAAAATCTTTAGAAAGAGTAATCCAAGACTCTATTATGCTAGCCGATGGAAAGATATTAAATGGTACTCTTTGGTTCATTCACACATCAAACAGCCCATATATTGGGGTTGCAAAGTCTGTGGATACTGCTAAAATTAATTCTATTCTTAAGTCTAAGGTGGCAAGAGATATTTTCAATCTCAGAAGACATAAATTTTTATGGTCAAGAGATGTGAGTAAGTACGAAACTTCTCAAAGTTTTACTGGTCATACTTTAATGGCAATTGAAATACCAACCAGTGGAGAGCCTAAGATAAATGGTGAAGATGTGGTCAATGCTTCACAAAGCTTCGATAATGATTCAAAACCATCGGTTGCACTTTCTTTTAATTCAAATGTTGCTGATGTTTGGGCAAAGTGGACAGAACAGAAAGTTGGAAAAGTAATAGCAATTGTTTTAGACGATCAGGTTTTTTCATCTCCTTTTATTAGACAAAAAATAACAGGTGGAAATACAGAAATTTCAGGTGGATTTGAAACAATTGAAGAAGCGCAAGATTTAGCTAATATTTTAAAAGCTGGTTCTCTACCAGTTCCTGCTGTGATTGTTGATGAGGCTATTGTTGGTCCATCCCTTGGTGAGGAAAATATTAATTCTGGACTTTGGTCCTTTTTCTTTGCTTTTTTATTAGTTCTTTTTTATATGATTTTTTATTATAAGAGAGCAGGATGGGTTGCAAATGTCGCATTGATTGCAAATGTCTTTTTTATTATTGGAACATTAGCTTCCTTAGGAGCAGCTTTAACATTGCCTGGTATAGCAGGTTTAGTCTTAACTATTGGAATGTCTGTAGACGCAAATGTTCTTATTTATGAGAGAGTAAGAGAGGAACTAAAAAATGGAAAAGGAATTAAATTAGCTATTCAGGATGGATATAAGCATGCTTATTCTGCAATTATTGACGCTAATGTAACTTCACTTCTTACAGCAGTTGTTCTGGCTTACTTTGGTTCTGGACCTATTCAAGGGTTTGCTACTACTTTAATTATAGGTGTTTTTACTTCACTGTTTTCTGCAATTTTCATAACTAGATTAATTTTCTCCTACTTTTTAGATACTAAAAGAGACGTTCATTTTTCTAGAAAATTTACAGAAAATTTATTTACTGGAAGTAAGATTGAATTTTTAAAGAAAAGGAAAGTATTTTATGTCTTTTCAGCATTGATTGTTGGCTTTGGAATTTTTTCATTATCTACTAAGGGATTAGATGGTGGTGTTGAATTTACTGGCGGAAGAACTTATAGAGTTGAGTTTTCAGAAAAAATAGATAAATCAGAAGTTCAAAATGCGGTAAGTAATAGATGTGTTGATGACAATGGAAATAATGTAGCACCTGAAGTTAAAACGGTAGATAACGCATATACTTTAGAAATAACTACAAAATATCTAGAAAAATCAGTTCTTAAAAATAAAGTTAAAGTTGCAAAAATAGATGCTTCACTAGCTCAAGCATTTAAGGATTTAGGTTACTCAAATATTGAGGATGTGAATGAGGGTATGACTTATACTCTTTTGACCTCAAGAGGAGTAGAGAGCCAGATTTCTGATGAATTAATAAAAGGTTCATTTTTGGCAGTAATATTTTCTTTATTCATCATCTTTATATATATCGCTTATAGATTTAGAAAATGGCAATTTGGATTAGGTGCATTAATTGCAATGTTCCATGATGTTTTAGTTGTATTGGGATTATTTTCAATATTTTATAATATTGTTCCTTTTTCTATGGAAATTGATCAAGCCTTTATTGCCGCAATTCTTACTGTTGTAGGATATTCTATAAACGATACTGTTGTTGTTTTTGATAGAATTAGAGAATATTCAGTCCTTCACAAAAAGTCATCTGCTGTTCAAGTAGTTGATAGGGCTTTAAATAGTACACTTTCTAGAACTATTAATACTTCTTTAAGTACCTTCTTAGTTCTTCTAACAATATTTATTTTTGGAGGAGAGTCTATTAAAGGTTTTGCTTTTGCTTTAATGGTTGGCGTAGTTGTAGGAACTTATTCTTCATTATTTATAGCAACACCGCTTGTTGTAGATTTATCAAAAAACAAAATCAACGCTTAATGTTTTTTAGTCTCCAGCTATTACTCTTAGAAGGAATTAGTGCGGGAGAACTTATATTTGTTTTCTTAGTTGTTCTATTGTTTTTCGGTTCTAAAAGTATTCCAAAAATAGCAAGAAGCCTTGGCAGAGGAATGAGACAATTAAGAGACGCTTCTCAACAAATTCAGGACGACATTAAGTCAGCAGCATTTGATGAGGATGATATTACTGGATTTCCAGTTAATAAAAAAGACAATAAAGAATAAACTTTTTTTACTAGACTTTAGCAGATTTTACAGTTTTAACTATTCTTCCAGCAATTTTATAAGGGTCTCCGTTAGACGCAGGCCTTCTGTCTTCTAGCCAACCTTTCCAACCTTGCTCAACAGTAATAATTGGTATTCTTATCGATGCTCCCCTGTCAGAAACTCCATAGCTAAAGTCTGTAATTGCTGCAGTTTCGTGAAGGCCAGTTAATCTTTGATCATTAAATTCGCCATAAACTTCTATGTGTTCTTTGGTTACAGGTCTAAATGCTTCACATACTTTTTCATAGATTTCCTGAGACCCACAAGTTCTAAGCAATGTGTTTGAGAAGTTTGCATGCATTCCAGATCCATTCCAGTCTCCTTTGACAGGCTTTGGGTGGTATTCTATATAATATCCATGGTCTTCGGTCAATCTATCTAAAAGATATCTAGCTATCCACATCTCATCCCCAGCTTTTTTAGCTCCTTTAGCAAATAGCTGAAATTCCCATTGACCACTAGCGACTTCTTGGTTGATACCTTCAATGTTAATCCCAGCTTCAATACATATATCTGCGTGTTCTTCTACTAAATGTCTTCCATGTGTGTTTCTCCCACCTACGGAACAATAATACATTCCTTGAGGTCCAGGATATCCACCAACAGGGAATCCTAAAGGAAGCTGAGTATTGACATCCATAATGAAATACTCTTGTTCAAAACCAAACCAAAAGTCATTATCATCATCGTCAATTTTTGCTCTTGCATTAGATTCGTGGGGAGTCCCATCCGATTTTAAAACTTCTGTCATAACTAGAAATCCATTTTCTCTTACTGGATCTGGATAGCATGCAACTGGCTTTAATAAGCAATCTGATGAGTTTCCTTCGGCTTGTTTGGTAGAACTTCCGTCAAAAGACCAAATAGGACAATCTTTAAGTTCTCCACTAAAATCTTCAATTATTTTAGTTTTACTTCTCATATTTTGAGTTGGATTATATCCGTCCAGCCAAATGTATTCTAATTTTGATTTTGCCATTTCAATAAATTATAATTAAAGTTGTAACAAATATATATTTTTCCATTTTTTAATTTGCTTTTTAAAACTGATTTATAGATAAAATTTATTAACAAAACCAGACCTTAGTGTTAATTAAACACTTAATTCAGATAAAATGCACTGCTATTTTATTTTGAAAAATCTTCAGGAGATTTTAAGTTTTATGAATTTTTAAGGAAATAATTAGTTATTTTAGCATTAAATTACAGTTATGAAACAATTTATTTTTAGTAGACTTTTTTTTAGAACTACAAAAACCTTGTTGATTTTGTCTTTATTTTTGTCTTTGAATACTTTCTACTCTCAGAGTCAAAACCCATATATAATTCAAGCAGATTTAAATTTCAAAAACGAAGCATATTTTGATGCAATTGATCTTTATAAAAAGGGAGAAGTAAAAGAAAAAGATATTGAGGAAAAAGGTAGAATTAATTTTCAAATTGCCGAATGTTATAGATTGGATGTTGAGCCTGCTCAAGCAGAAACGTATTACAGAAGGGCTTTCAAACTAAAGTATCAAAAAAACCATCCTAAATTATATATTTTACTCGCCGACGTCTTGGTAGAAGAAGGAGAATATGAATCTGCAGCAGAAAATGTTAGAAAATACTTAGAAATCTTCCCAGATGATAAGCATGCAAATATTTTACTATCGTCCTGTGAGCATTATGCAGAGTGGGTTAGAAATAAGACCAAACACATCATTCAAAATGAAAGACAAATTAACTCTGAACATTACGATTATTCACCTGCTTGGGGAGACATAAATCATAATACAATTATTTTTGTTTCTGCTAGAGATGGCTCTAACGGGGATGGTATTGACTCTAGAACAGGAGATAGTTTTATGGATTTATGGTCTACAACTAGAGACAATAATGGTAAATGGAGCGAACCTCAACTACTACCCAATTCTATTAATTCAAAAGACAACGAAGGTCCTTCGGTTTTATCCCCATCGGGAGAGGAAATTTATTTTACAAGATGTCCTAGAATGAAAAAAGTTGATTTAGGCTGTGGCATATTTTACTCCAAAAGAAAAGGAGATTCTTGGACACAAGCCAAGGAAGTAAAATTAAAGCCTGAAGATGCAGACACCTTATCTTGTGGTCATCCTGCAATGGATTCTGAAATGAAAATAATGATTTTTTCTGCTGATTTTCCAGGAGGATATGGAATGCATGATTTATGGATTTCTGAATATGATGCTAGAGAAGAGACTTGGATGACACCAGTGAATTTAGGTCCCGATATTAATAGTATAGGTGATGAAATGTTCCCACATCTTTCAGATAATGGAGATTTATATTTTTCATCTGACAGTTATGAAGGTTTTGGTGGTTTAGATATGTTTAAAGCAAAAAAAATTGGGGAAAATAAGTGGGGTGAATTAGAAAATTTAAGATATCCATTAAATTCAAATGAGCATGATTTTGGGATTATCTTTGAAAGAAATACAGATAGAAGAGGATTATTTACATCTTCAAGAGAGGGAACAAAAGGACAGGATGATATTTTTAATTTTAACATACCACCTGTATTATTAAAATATTATGTTGAAGTAACCAACTCAGAAACTGGTGATCCTGTTCCAGGTGCAACTGTTAAAGTTACTGCAATTGACACCTCTGGTGGTATCAGAGATGAGTTTGTTCAAACAACAGATATTGATGGAACTATTCTTTTTAACGAAATATCTAAAGGTAAAAGATATATCGAACACGATTTAATTTATGAAGTTGAATGTCAAAAAGATAGCTTTTTAGTAAGAAAGTCGAAATTTTCAACCTTTAACTTAGAAGACAATAAAACTTTTTATGATCCCTTTGAGGTTCAACCAGTTGGAGATAAAGCAATTGATTTCCCAGAAGTACAGTATGCTTTAAATAAGGCTGAACTTTTAGTAGATACTTTAGAAGCTTCTGTAGGTAAAATAAATTCAAAGGATTCTTTAGATTTTCTTTACAACACCTTAATCGATAATCCGACTATTGTTATTGAGTTGCAAGCCCACACAGATTGTAGAGGAGGTGATGATTACAATCAAAAACTTTCACAGAGAAGAGCTCAGTCATGTGTAGATTATTTAATTTCAAAAGGAATTCCAGCTGAACGTATGAAAGCGGTAGGATATGGAGAAGGTGTACCAAAAATGGAGGGGTTAGAATGTGATGCAATATCAAATCTATCTACTCAGGAAGAGCAAGAAGCAGCCCACCAAAAAAATAGAAGAACTCAATTCATTGTTCTTAACTTTGACTACGTTCCTAAAGATAATTAGTAATATATTATTCCCTTAAGGGGCCACTTTAATGAAAGATGATTCTAGATATGCCCAAAGAGGCGTTAGTTCAGGAAAAGAAGAAGTTCACAAAGCAATTAAAAATATTGACAAAGGGCTATTTCCTAAAGCTTTTTGTAAAATAGTACCAGATTATTTATCCAATAGCGATGACCATTGCATTGTTATGCATGCAGATGGGGCAGGAACCAAATCTTCTTTAGCTTATGCATACTGGAAGGAGACTGGAGATCTTTCTGTTTGGAAAGGAATAGCACAGGACGCACTTATAATGAATATTGACGATTTACTTTGTGTTGGAGCAGTCGAAAATATTTTAGTTTCTTCAACAATTGGAAGAAATAAAAATAAAGTTCCTGGAGAGGTAATAACTGCTATTATTCAAGGTTCTGAAGAAATATTAGAAGAACTTAGATCGTTTGGCTTAAGCATTCATTCTACTGGAGGAGAAACTGCCGATGTCGGAGATTTAGTTAGAACAATTATTGTGGATTCTACTGTAGTTGCAAGAATGAAAAAATCGGAGGTCATTTCCAATAAAAATATACAACCTGGTGATGCCATCATAGGGTTATCTTCTTTTGGTAAAACTTCCTATGAAAAACAATACAATGGCGGAATGGGAAGTAATGGGTTAACTTCTGCTAGACACGATGTTTTCGGAAAAAATATTGCTGAAAAATATCCCGAAACTTACGACCACAATATTAATTCTTCTTTGGTCTACTCAGGCTCTAAAGAACTGACAAGTGCTGTAAAAGATTCACCTATAAATGCTGGTAAATTAGTGCTTTCCCCAACTAGAACATATGCTCCAGTAATTTGTAAAATTTTAGAAAAACATAGGTCAGATATTAATGGAATGATTCATTGTAGTGGAGGCGCCCAAACAAAAATTCTTCATTTTATCGATAAAAATCATATAATTAAAGACAATCTTTTTCCTGTTCCTCCTTTATTTAATTTAATTCAGGAAGAATCACAAACTCCTTGGGAAGAAATGTATAAGGTTTTTAATATGGGACATAGGATGGAGATATATACCAACCCAAAAAATATACAATCTATAATTAATATATGTAATGCGTTTAATTTGGAAGCTAAACAAATAGGAAGAGTCGAAGAATTGAGTTCTAAAAAGTTAACTATTATTTCAGAAAATGGGGAATTTACTTACTAATGAGTGATAAGGGATTACTTAACAAATTAGAGCAAATCGCCATAAAATATGACGAGATATCTAAGCAGATGGTAGATCCTGATGTCATTAATGACATGAAGAGATATGTAAGTTTAAATAAAGAATATAAAGAACTTACAGAAGTGGTAAATACTTACAATTCTTATAAAGATATACTTAACAATATAGAAAATGCAAAATCCATTTTACAAACGGAAACTGATGCTGAGTTTAAAAATATGGCTCGAGAAGAGCTAGAGGAATTTCAGCGAGCAAAGACCGATTTAGATGAAAAAATAAAATGGTTGTTAATTCCTAAAGATCCCAATGACAATAAAAATGTTATAATGGAAATTAGATCTGGAACTGGAGGAGATGAAGCATGTATTTTTGTAGAAGATATTTTCAGAATGTTTACTATGTTTTTCAAAGAAAAATCATGGAGTTTTGAAGTTCTTAATTCTAATGAAGGAGGTACAAAAGGATTTAGAGAAATATCGCTTAGTATTTCTGGAGAAGAAGTTTATGGGAAATTAAAATTTGAATCTGGAGTCCATAGAGTTCAGAGAGTTCCCGAAACAGAATCTCAAGGCAGAGTTCACACATCAGCTATTACCGTAGCTGTTCTTCCCGAAGCGGAAGAAGTAGATTTTGAACTTAATTTAACAGATGTAAAAAAAGATACTTTTAGAGCTTCTGGTGCAGGGGGACAACATGTAAATAAAACCGAATCTGCGGTTAGGGTTACTCACTTGCCAACTGGAACTGTAGTAGAATGTCAAGATGGACGTTCGCAGCACAAGAACTATGAAAAAGCACTAAAGGTTTTAAGATCTAGATTGTATCAAGCAGAAGAAGAAAGATTGGATAAGGAAAGGGCAGATGAGAGAAAATCATTAATATCTACTGGGGATAGATCTGCAAAAATAAGAACTTACAATTATCCTCAGGGAAGAATTACAGACCACAGAATAAACAAGACCATATATAATCTTTCTAACTTTATGAATGGTGATATTCAGGAAATGATAGATGCATTAATAATGGCTGAAAATGCAGAGAAGTTAAATGAAAGTAAATTAGACGAAGTATGACTAGAAATAAAATCATAGATCAAATACATCATAAAAAATCTTTTTTATGTGTAGGCTTAGATACTGACATTTCTAAAATACCAAAATATTTATTGGATTTTGAAGACCCTGTTTTTGAATTTAACAAAAGAATTATTGATGCTACAAAAGATCTCTGTATAGCTTATAAACCAAATATAGCGTTCTATGAGTCTATGGGGATTGATGGCTGGAAAAGTCTACAAAAAACAATAGAATATATTCCTGAAGATATTTTCACTATTGCAGATGCCAAAAGAGGAGATATTGGAAATACATCTAAAAAGTATGCTAAAACTTTTTTTTCAACTTATAATTTTGACTCTATAACAGTTGCACCATATATGGGAGAAGATTCCATTACTCCATTCCTTGAATATCCAAATAAATGGACTATTGTTCTAGGTTTAACAAGTAATGACGGCTCTAAATCGTTTCAAAATTTAGCCTTAGAAAAAGGAAATTTTCTTTTCCAACAAGTTTTAGAATCTTCCAGTAAATGGGGAACTACTTCAAATATGATGTATGTTGTTGGAGCTACCAAAGCAAATGATTTACTAGAGATTAGAAAGATTATACCAGAACATTTTTTATTAATACCAGGAATAGGAGCACAGGGAGGAGATTTAGACGAAGTAATTAAAAATGGAATTAATAATGATGTAGGTTTATTGATTAACTCTTCAAGAGGAATAATTTATGCTGGGACTGATAGGGATTTTGATTCGAAATCTAGAGAAGCAGCAGAGAAAATTAAAAATAGAATGTCTAATTACTTATAAATTCAACTCATGAAAATTTACCATTCCTTATTAAACAAAATTTTAAGTTTCTTTGAAAAGAGAGCATTTGGAGTGAGTGAGTGGTTAGGAACTAAATTTGGTATCAATCCAGCATTAGTTAGAAAGTTTTTTATTTATTTAAGCTTTGTAACTCTTGGAAGTCCACTTTTAATTTATTTTCCAATGGCTTATTTTTTAGAAAATAAGGATAAATTATATTGGAGAAAAAAAAGAAAAACCGTTTGGGATTTTAAGTAATTGGAAAGTTTAAAATGGTCAAAAAGAAAATTTTAGTTACAGGAGCCAATGGTTTACTTGGTCAAAAAATCATCTACAATTTAAAAAATAGAACAGATGTTTCTTTATTGGCTTGTTCTAGAGGTGTAAATAGACTTATAGAAACCAATGGATATAAGTATATAGAACTAGACATAACCAACAAAAATCAAGTTCAAAAGGTTATCTCGATAGAAAAACCAGATGCTGTAATTAATTGTGCAGCAATGACTAATGTAGATAAATGCGAAAAAAATCAAAAAGAGTGTTGGGAAATTAATGTAAATGCTGTTGAAAATATTGCAAATGCTTGTGAGGTGGTTAAGGCCCATTTATTGCATTTGAGTACAGATTTTGTTTTTGACGGAACAGCAGGACCTTACAACGAAACTGACCAACCAAATCCCTTGCACTTTTATGCCGAATCCAAACTTAAATCTGAAGAGATAATTCAAAAAACTTTAACCAATTGGAGTATTGCAAGAACTATTATAATTTATGGAATTACTGATAATATGAGTCGTTCTAATATTGTTTTGTGGGCTAAAAATGAAATTGACAAAGGGAATACCATTAACGTAGTAAAGGATCAATATAGGTCTCCAACATTAGCAGAAGATTTAGCAAAAGGTTGTATTTCTATTATAGATAAGTCAGCATATGGGCTATACCATCTTTCTGGACCAAAAACTTACAGTGTTTTAGATTTAGTTTATCAAGTCGCAGATTTTTATAATTTAGATAAATCATTGATAAATCCTGTTACTTCAGCATCTTTAAAACAGCCTGCTAAAAGACCACTAGTTACGGGGTTTGATATTGATAAGGCAAAGAGGGATTTAGATTATGACCCTGTAGATTTTGAAGAGGGAATAAAAATAATGCACCAACAAATAAAAAAATATGAAGTTTAAAATATCTACTATCTTATTAATGATATTACCAAATTTTATTTTAGCACAAACCCAACAAGCTAATGAAATAGGATTAGATCAAAAAATTGATAAAGCCTTTAAACCTTTTTCTGATTTTGTTTCAAACGTAGTATTTTTTGAGGTGTTTAATGGAGCACCATTTGTAATAGTATTATTGGTTTTTAGTGCTATGTTCTTTACCCTATATTTTGGATTCCCAAATATTAAATATTTTGGAAAAGCTATAGGTGTCGTAAGAGGTAAATACGACCATGTAGATAAACCTATCTCTGTAAATTCAGACTTGGCAGTAGATGGAGATATAAAAGACACAATTTCTGATGAAAGTAAACAAGGAGAGGTAACACATTTTCAAGCATTAGCAACTGCCGTTTCAGGAACAGTAGGAAATGGAAATATAGCTGGTGTTGCCCTAGCAATTGCTCTTGGTGGACCGGGTGCAACTTTCTGGATGATTATTTGTGGGTTATTGGGAATGTCTACAAAATTCGTGGAATGCACATTAGGTGTTCAATATAGAGACATTGGGGAAGATGGCACTGTTTATGGAGGCCCAATGTATTATTTAAGCAAAGGATTAAAAGAAAAAGGTTTTAAAACCCTTGGAAAAATAACTGCAGTATTATTTGCAATTTTTTGTATAGGAGGTTCATTTGGAGGTGGTAATGCAGCACAATCCAATCAAGCTACAATAGTTATTAAAGACTTACTTGGTTTAGATAGTACAAGTGCAGGTGCAGTAATTGGAATTATTTTGGCATTACTTGTTGGTATTATAATTATTGGAGGTATAAAAAGGATAGCATCAGTTACAGAAAAAATTGTTCCTTTTATGGCATTGCTTTATTTACTAGCCTGTATATATATAATTGTTCTTAATTTTAATCTAGTGGACAATGCCTTTAGTTTAATAATTACCCAAGCATTTAACCCTAAGGCAATTGGTGTTGGTGGAGTTATTGGTGTTTTGCTAGTTGGTTTTAAAAGGGCTGCTTTTTCAAATGAAGCTGGTGCTGGTTCTGCATCTATTGCCCATTCTGCGGTGAAAACGAAATATTCTGCATCTGAAGGACTTGTTGCTTTATTAGAACCATTTATTGATACAGTGGTTATTTGCACAATGACAGCTTTAGTAATTATCATTTTCAATTTTGGTGGTGCATTTGAGTATGGAGGTACCAACGGGTCTGTTTTAATTGACGGCATTGCATATGAAGGAGCTGGAATAACCTCTATGGCATTTGCTGAATATATTCCTTATTCTAATGTTTTTCTAACAATTGCAGTTGTGTTATTTGCCGTTTCAACGATGATATCATGGTCTTATTATGGTCTTCAGTCATGGAAATATTTATTTGGTAGAGGAAGAACAGCAGATTTAACTTATAAAGTTCTTTTCTTAGTTTTTGTTGTTATTGGTGCTGCAGCAAGTATGAATTCTATTTGGGCATTTTCAGATGCAATGATATTTGCTATGGTTTTTCCAAATATGGTTGGACTTTATTTTTTATTTCCAGTAGTCAAAAAACAGCTTGCTAGATATTTAGACGCTATTAATAATGAAGGAGAATCTTGATGTTTAAATTGGGCAATGAAGTTTAATATACTTTACTCGCCTTCTCAGCGTAGAGGAATTATTTTTCTTCTTATAATTTTCATTTCATATTTTATTTTTCTTTCTTTTGAAAGAAATTCTATAGAAAACATTTCTCCAATTGTTGTTGTGGAGAGTGAGATAATAGAATCTTTGAAATTTGAGAAACCCATTATTATCCCCAAAAATAGAAATCCTAATTTTTGGAAAAGAAAAGACTGGTATCAGTTAGGTTTCTCTAAGTCTCAAATTCAGATAATTGAAAATTATCAGAAAAAGTTAAATATTTTCAAAACTAAAAAACAATTATTGAAATGTTATGCATTTAATGAAATGGAAATAAAAATGTTAGATTCGATCGTTGTAATTCCTAAGAAAGAAATCAAATCAGATTTTAAAAAGCCCTTTTTATTTCTATTAAAATCTAAAAGTCCTAACTATGATTTAAAAAATTATTTTGACACAATTTATTACAATAAAAGCTCTAAAGGTGTTTTTAGCTATTATGCTTCAAATTCCAAAATAAATAACTTATTAGCAATCAAGAATTGTTTAAATGGTCAAAAGCCTATGGTTTATACTTTGAATCCTAGAAACTTGAGAATGATTTTAAGGAACGCCCAAAAAAAATATAATTCTAAGGCTTCAAAAAAAACAAAATTTATTGTAAATATTAATTTGGCTGATAGCTTACAGTGGAGAAAGCTTCGTGGAGTTGGTGCTAAAAAATCCACCCATATTTTGAATT
>Ga0233444_10001461_pt1 | contig 26981 bp, 19 predicted proteins | sample SI_124_October20_6_FD_182792 | JGI IMG/M metagenome (GOLD analysis project Ga0233444, IMG submission 182792) | Seawater microbial communities from Saanich Inlet, British Columbia, Canada - SI_124_October2016_10_MG | ecosystem: Environmental > Aquatic > Marine > Inlet | place: Canada: British... | reverse complement strand
ACCGATATCTTGATTGAATGAAAAGGCAGAAGTAAACATCCCACGCATATCTGTAACGTTAGAAGTATCCCAATAGCCTATATCCCTATTAAAGGAAAGGGCATTAAAAAACATTCTCCTCATTTCAGTCACTAAAGAAGTATCCCAGCTGGCTATATCCTGATTAAACGATTCATTGTTTTCAAATAAATAGTTCATATTTTTTATTTTAGAGGTGCACACACAGCTAATATCCTGAGCTTTTGTAATAATTTGCCCTAACTCTTCCTCATTCACCACTTTGTATTCTTTTCCATTAACTGATCCTTTTTCTCCAATTTTAGCTTCTGGACATCTAATGGTTACTCCATTGGTATCTAAGTAAATGTTTTTATTGGTCGTTTGTTGTTCATTTAACTTTATTTCTGGCGAATAGTTAACTTTTTCCTCACATTTGAAATTCAAAAGGGATAAAATTATAAGAATAATTATTTTGGCTTTCAATTAAAAATAGATTCGATGATTATAAATAATGTTGAAAAAAATTAACCTGCTACATAAAAGAAACTGATATACTTACTTAAGTAAACAGTGAGTGATTTTTAACCAAATATAAATAACTTCAACTTCAATTTTTATATCAGAGCAGCGATCTTTAAATAAAAATTTTTATCTCCAAAATTAGAAAGCGCTCCAAAATCATAGCAATCACTAGGCCTTTAATTTAAATCGATATTTTCTGCTCTAATTGTTGGTTTTGCTATTGATATAGGAATGAGTACATCCACATTGTTTTTAAAAATTAAGTCCATTACTGGAAAATCCAGCTCTGAGTTTATAAGAACTATTCGTATTAATAATGCTGCAAAACTTATTAAATCCAGAAGGTATTCTATTTCAGAAATAATTTATATGGTTGGATTTTCAGACCCAAAATATTTTAGAACCTGCTTTAAGAAACAATTTGGAACTCTGCCAAGTGAATATGCAAAGAAAATCCTTCAGAAAAGCGTTTGAATTAAATCCTAAAATAGGATAATAAATGTTAAGATTATTGGTAAAAAATGAATCATATTAATTTTCATGAAATTAGAATTTTAATCATTTGACCCTATTTAAAAAGCATATTTTCCCGTTAACTTCTGTTAAAAAAACCTTAATTTGTAATCAATATTCAAAATCTAAATTAATTAAACAAACCAAGTATGAAAAATTTTAAAATCAGACTTTTTCTGTTCACTATATTAATAATGTGCACTGTCACATTGTTTGCTCAGACTAGTGTTTCAGGAACAGTTGTTGACGCTGAAGGCCAACCCATTCCAGGGGTAACTATTTTGGATAACAACAATCAACAAAATGGAACCGTATCAGATTTCGATGGGAACTTTACAATAAGTGTACCTTCCGATGCTGAATTAAAAGTCAGTTTCATTGGTTTTGAATCTCAGATCATTCCAGTTTCAGGTCAAAACAATCTGTCTATTTCCATGAATGAATCAGTATCAGCATTAGATGAGATCGTTGTTACAGGTTATGGTTCACAAGTCAAAAAGAGTGACTTGACAGGTTCCATTTCCTCTATAAGTTCGGAAGACTTTGAGAGTCAACCTCTTATTAGAGTTGATCAAGCCCTACAAGCTAGAGCTGCTGGAGTTGCTGTAACGCAAACCAGTGGTGCTCCAGGAGCGGGATATAAGATCAGAATTCGAGGAGCGAACTCAATTACTGGAAACAACAATCCACTATATGTTGTGGATGGCCTTGTAATTGGTAATATCAATAACATTAACGCTAGCGATATAAGCTCGATGGAAGTTTTAAAAGACGCTTCCGCTACAGCCATTTATGGTAATAGAGGGGCCAATGGGGTTGTCCTTATTACTACTAAATCGGGTAAAAAAGGCAAAGCTAAAATTCAAGTTGATTCCTTTTTTGGGACTTCTCAGGTTGTGCAGCATATTCCTGTTATGACTCCTGCTGAATTTGCTGAAGGAGTAAATTTAAGAGATGCTGCACCAGGAAAACCAGCTACTATTGATGCTGCGAGGATTGCTGCATTGAGAGCTGGAGCAGGAGTAAACTGGCAAGACTATTTCTTCAGAAGCGCTCCGTTCTCTAATATTGTTATTTCAGCTAGCGGTGGTTCTGAAGACGTAGATTATTACATTTCTGCAAACACATACAAAGCTAAGGCTACAGTTATCAATCAGGATTTTAATCGATTAAATTTAAGAGCTAATATCAACGCTAAACTTAATGATAAACTTAAAGTAGGGATTAATAATTTTGTAAGTCGTTCTGAGAATACTGGAGCAAGAGTTAATTTAGCCACTGGTATTGCTTGGGATATGAATACCCCACCACGAGATTCAAATGGTGAATACAATTCTATCCCACTAGTTTCTGGAGTTGGTAATGGTTCAAATATGCCTCTTTTAGTACCAGAAAATAATTCGGTAGAAAATATTTCAGATCAATTGATTTCAAGTATTTACGCTAATTATAACATTACCGATAATATTACATTGAATATCTCTGCTGGAGTTGAAAAAATTGATTTTACTAACAGCAAATATGCACACGGTATTAATGGACCTACTGAAGCAGTAGTTAAAGATCAACAAGCACTGCGTTTACAGAATACCAATAGACTATCCTATAAGAATAATAATCCTGATCACGCATTTCAAGCTGATTTAGTCCATGAGCAGCAGTCTTTCGAAATGAGCTTCAGAGAAGCAACAGCTAGTGATTTCTTCTCTAACTCTACCAACTATAAAGAATTGTCATTGGCAGGGATTCAAAATACTGACAGCGGAATTTCCAACGAAAAGTTGGAGTCCTTTCTGGCTAGGGTTAACTATTCTCTATATGATAAATATTTATTTACGGCTTCTGTCAGAGCAGATGGTTCCAGTAAATTTAATGAGGAAAACCGATGGGGAACTTTTCCCTCCGGTTCAATTGCATGGAGAATCTCTCAAGAAGATTTTCTTAAAGATAATGCCACCATCAATTCATTAAAAGCTCGAGCTAGCTTTGGAGTTACGGGTAGCCAGGCTGTTAGTCCATTTTCTACTATTTCAATCCCCGGAATTTCTGCCGCAAATAATTATCCTTTTACTGGTGGTGTTCCATCTATTGGTGTAGCTCCGTCCACCAGGATGGCTAATCCAGACCTTACGTGGGAAACTACAACACAATTCAATATTGGATTTGACATAGGCTTGTGGGACTCTAAAGCATTATTATCTGTAGATTACTACAGCAAAAAAACAGAAGATATTCTTTTGAATAGAGTTTTACCTGAATTTGTTGGCCCTACTTCCATTACACAAAATGCTGGAGAGGTAGAAAACAAAGGATTTGATATTTCATTAAGTACTGTATTGTATGATAAAAACGATTTGTCAATCAACTCCAACTTCAATCTTTCTGCCAACAAAAATAAAGTTGTAAAATTGGTTGATGGCATTAACAGTATGGTTTTAGGGAATGTATATTATGGTTCTACCTTTCCTGTAAATCCAACCAGAGTTGAAGTAGGCCAACCCATCAGTACTTTTAGGGGTTATCATTTCGATGGTGTTCATCAAACTGGAAATTCTGATGGAGGCATTCCTGGTCATGCTAAATACAGAGATATTGATGGTGTTACTGGAATCACTTCTGAAGATATTGGAAATATTGGAGATGGTAATCCTGACTTTACTTGGGGATGGAATTTAAATCTTGATTATAAAGATTTGAATCTAAACATGGTATTTGAGGGTGCACAAGGAAATGAGATATATAATTTCCAAAGAATGAAAATGATGGGATTAGGTTCTGCTCAATTCCACGCTGTTCATGCAGACTTTAATGATAGTTGGACTACTTCAAATCCAAGTAATACTATTCACGCTGGCACACAGGCTGCGCGTGATGCAAATAATTGGTTGTCCTCGCAGTGGTTAGAAGACGGTTCTTACACCAGTCTTAGAAGTGCTTCTTTAACTTACAATTTAAAGGATGCCTTAAGTATCTTGGGTGTTGAGCAATTGAAAGTTTTTATAAATGGTGAAAATTTATTCATCATCACTGATTACTCTGGTTTTGACCCAGTTTCAACAGCTTCTGGGAATTCTGATGTTGATCTTGGGATTGATTTTAATGCTTTCCCGATATCGAGATCATTTTCAGTTGGATTTAATCTCACATTTTAAAAAAAAAAGACATGAAAAATACACATAAAATATTTACACTTATTGCTTCATTTTTATTTGTTTTCTCTTGTAGTGATCTAGAGGAAGATAGAAGTGGAATTTTATCATTGGATAACCTTAAATCAGATGGAGACCTTGTTGCTGCATTAACCCCAGTTTACAAACAACTTCAAGTAACTTATCAAGGTTTTCGAATCAGAGCCAACACCTTTGGATCGGATGATCTTACTACATGGTGGGGAGGTAATAAAGCGCCTCTAAGGGTTTTTGATGGATTTAATTATGGAAACGGAGAAAATGCTGACATCAATTGGTTAGATTATGATTGGAAAGGGTTCTGGAAACTCATTTATCATGCTAATTCTTTAGTAAATGGACTTCAGACTTCTACTGCCCCTGAGGCTGCAAAAGCTGTAATTGAGGGAGAGGCAAGATGCTTGAGAGCAATTGCCTATCTTAGTTTAGTTAAGGTTTACGGAAATTTGCCTATAATTTTGGATGGAATGACTCCAACTGGAGATGAGCAGCGTGCCACAGTATTGGAAAACTACCAACACATAGAGGAGGATTTATTGTTTGCGGAGGCTAATTTACCTGCTCCTGGCGCCACTGCCAATGTTGGCAGAGTATCTTCTTCAGTTGCCAAGACTGTTCTTGCTGACCTATACTTAACATGGGCTGGATGGCCTGTGAAAGATCCTTCAAAAAATGCTTTGGCTGCAACAAAAGCTAAAGAAGTTATTGATATGGGGTATCATACACTGTTACCCATTAGTGAACTTTGGTCTATGCAAAATGCAAACAGTAAGGAAAGCATTTTATCAGCTCAATATTCTAAAGAGGAAGGTCCTACTGGTAACCAAATGCCTGCAGCCACAAGTTTTCATATGGCTAGAGGCTGGTCGGATATGTATCCCGAATTACAATTTTTTAAGGATTTCCCTGAGGGAGCCAGAAAAGAGGCCTCGTTTGTGACAGATATTCCCAACCGTGGTTTTTCAGGCGGTAAAATTATCACTAAAACCCCTGCAACAATTGAGTGGAGTGTTTCCCAAAGATTCCACCCCATGTACGCGAAGTGGACTACGTCAGAAGATATAACAGTTGCTGGGCGAACGATGGGATATAGACCGATTGAGGTTTATCGCTACTCTGAAGTTTTACTCATTTATGCCGAGGCTAAAGCTGCCTCAGGATCTATGGATGCTTCCGCATTAGAAGCTTTAAATCAAGTTAAAAGAAGAGCTGCTGGTCTTGATCCCAATACTCCTGACCTTACGGTCGATGTCAGCACTGCAACGGTCAACGACATTGTAACAGAAAAAGGATGGGAATTGGCTGGAGAAAACAAAAGGTGGTTTGATTTAATCAGAACAGAAACGCTTGAGGATGCTATTTCGAGGAGAGATCCCAACGAGCAGGTGCCTTTGGTTAGACAACCTACTAAAGATCAGTACATAACTCCAATGCCTGCTGAAGCGATTGCTACCAGTAAGTTGATTCAAAACCCTCAAGGGTTTAAAGTTCAATAAAGGGAGTTAGTTATTATTAAAAAAAGGGGAGTGAATATTCACTCCCCTTTTTTATTAAAGGACTTTATTTTGATCTTTTCTTCCACCGATCGGTATGTATCAATCCTAAGAAAATAGGGTCAATCAATTGTTTATCCCAATTTTGACGCAGGGAATCCAATCTTTTGACTTCCTCAGGAAACTCATTAGCCAAATTATTTTCTTCCCCCAAATCCTCTTGTAAGTTGTACAATTCTTTTAAACTGTTCTTTTTCTTGGTCACCAATTTCATATCTCCGTCTCTCACCGAATAGAGGTCATTGTCAAATTTCCTTACATAAAGCGTTTGATGAGGTCTTCCTTGTTTTTCCCCTTTTAGAAAAGGAATAATATTTACTCCATCCAGTGGCCTGTCTGCTGGCAAAGGGGCATGGGTTAAGGCTGCTATCGTAGGGAGTATGTCCAGACTCGAAATAGGGTACTCATAGACCATAGGAGCAATTTGAGAGGTCCATTGCATGGCAAATGGAACACGATTTCCACCCTCGTAAATGGAAGATTTACCCTCCCTTAGCGGGCCATTATTTGAGGCATTATTGGGTTCGGGGCCTCCATTGTCTGATAAAAAGAAAATCATGGTGTTTTCTGCGATCCCCAATGATTCCAATCGATCGAGTATCCTGCCTACCCCGTCATCGACAGCACTGACCATAGCGGCATATGTTTTTCTTTTTTTACCCTCGATATGGTCAAACCGATCTAGATATTTTTGAGTGGCTTGAAGTGGCCCGTGGGGAGCGTTGTAAGCCAAATACAAAAAGAAAGGACCTTCCTTGTTTTTTTCAACGAACTTGACCGCTTCATTCGAAAATTCATCTGTCAAATACTCATCTGTTTTTTCTGCTTGATGATCCCTCATGATCCAAGTTCTGTAACTCAGAGGTTCGTCATTGATAGAATAACTATCCTCTATGGTGAGTTCTTCAGGAAAATATCGGTGGCCCCCACCCAAGTGTCCATAGAAAAAATCAAATCCACGGTTTAGTGGATGATTTGAAATATGAGCTCCCAAATGCCATTTACCGATCACTCCAGAAGTATAACCCACCTGACCTATTACCTCAGGAATGATTTTTTCGGTTTGGGGTAAACCCATATTGGGATCATTGGGGCGGTACTGCGCATTTCTCTCATATCCAAAACGCTGCTGATAGCGACCAGTTATGAAACCAGCTCGGCTGGGACTACAAACAGAATAGGGTGTATAACCATTAGTAAACTTTACCCCCTGCTGGGCAATGCGGTCAATGTTGGGGGTAGGAATTTCAACGCTCCCATTGAAACCTACATCTACATAGCCTAAATCATCGGTCATGATAACGATCACATTGGGGTGATTTTTTTGGGAGGTTTTCTTTTTTTCCTGCATACAACCCAACACAGTGAAAACAACCATTATAAGGGAGAAAACAGATAAAATTTTTGATTTATTTTTTTTCATGTTTTAAATAAAATATTTACCTAAAATAGTTATAAATCATTAATTTGTAGAATCAACGAAATACAATTAAACCACCATGTTTTTAAAGTTCAAACCCACTGTATTATTTTTATTTTTCACCTTAGGTTTTATATCCTGCAATGAAAAAGAATTGCCCACAAAACCCAATATCATCATAGTTTACATGGACGATTTGGGATATGGGGATGTAAGTTATAACGGAGCTACTAGGTTACAAACGCCCAATATGGATGCCATGGCTATGGCAGGGATGCGATTCAATAGCGGCTATGCCACTTCTGCAACTTGTACCCCCAGTAGGTATGCCCTATTGACAGGAGTTTATCCTTGGCGGGAAAAAAGAGCTAAAATTCTTGCGGGTACGGCCCCATTAATTATTGGTACAGACCAGATGACCCTTCCCAAAATGCTAAAAAAAGAAGGATATCAAACGGCCATTATCGGTAAGTGGCATTTGGGCTTGGGTAATGGAAATGTCAATTGGAATCAATTAGTAAGTCCAGGACCCAACGAGGTAGGCTTTGACTATTCTTATATTTTGGCGGCCACACAAGACAGGGTACCTACCGTATATATCGAAGACGGAAATGTAGTAGGATTAGACCCCAACGATATGATCGAAGTCAGTTATAAAAAGAATTTTGAGGGAGAGCCTACTGGTCTCGATAATCCTGAATTATTGACCATGAAGTGGCATCACGGACACAACAGTAGTATTGTCAATGGCATTCCCAGAATTGGTTATATGAAAGGAGGAGAAGCTGCCAAATGGAGTGACATTGATATGGCAGATCATTTCTTGAATGGAATCCAAAAATACATCAAAGACCATAAGGATCAACCTTTCTTTTTATACTACCCTATGCAGCAACCTCACGTGCCTAGAACTCCTCATCCCAGGTTTGAAGGTCTGTCTGAGTTGGGACCCAGGGGAGATGCTATCGTAGAAGCCGATTGGTGTTTGGGGGAATTGAAAAAAACCTTGGAAGCTGAGGGGATTTTAGAGAATACCCTTATCATTTTTTCGAGTGACAACGGCCCAGTTTTGAACGATGGTTACTATGATGATTCCGATGTCAAAAATGGAGATCACATGCCTGCCGGTCCCTACCGAGGTGGAAAATACAGCCTTTTTGAAGCGGGCACCCGTGTACCATTTTTCACTTATTGGAAAGGAAAGATACAACCCGGTGTTTCCGATGCTATGGTCAGTCAATTGGATATTTTTTCTTCATTAGCCCAATTGGTGGGAAGTGAAGTTAGGACTAATGATAGTCAACCTTTACTTGACTTATTTTTGGGTCAATCTGATGTGGGGAGAAATGAAATGGTTCTCGAAGCGACCTCTAGAACAGCTTTTAAAAAAGGAGATTGGGTGATGATCCCGCCCTATAAAGGCCCTGCAGTAAACAAAAATGTTCAAATTGAATTGGGGAATAATTCCGATTTTCAATTGTACAACCTTGCAGAGGACGTTGGGCAACAAAACAACCTTGCAGAGCAACAGCCTGAAAAACTTCAAGAGATGTTGACTGCCTTTGAATCCATTAGGGGTAAAGGTTATGGGAAAACCGAAAAACTAGAGCTCAAATAGTTCAGAAAATCACCTTCCATTTTCCCGAGGGAATCGTATAAAAAGATGCCATAGGAATCTTTTTACCATTGATGCGTAACGACTTTCCTTGTGGAATTTTAAAGCTTTCCACATCCAGCTTGATTTCCATTCCTTTGGGAATGTCAAGCTGAAGACTTTTATTTTTACTCAAAGTACAGTTCCATTTTACCGATACACCACCCATGGGTGAGGGGATCGTAGAGGTTATTTTTGTGATTTTGGTTTTTGGTAGCTCAAGGCTCATCTCTACCATTCCTGGTTTTGAAGGCTTTATTCCCAAAAGAAATTCGGCAAAAAGAGCAGGGATAAAAGCACTTTCGGTTTGAGCATCTGAACGGGTTTGTCGAGGGTCAAATTTTCCGCTTCTACCCGTGCCGTCCAACCACCACTCCTCCCATAAAGTTCCATTGTGTTGTGGGGCCAACATATGATCAAATCTTTTGCGCAGCAAATCAAATGAGGCATCCACATCGCCGTAGTAGGCAATCCCTTGGTGCAGAAAATAGGACAATGCTGGGGTAACGATGGTCATGCCAGTGGATCTTTTGATGAATAGGTTGGGGTCGTTTGCCAAAAGCTTTTCGACAATTGATTTTCCCTGATCCACCGATGCAATTTTTAGAGCCAGCGCCATCCCATTGGTATGTTCACTATACTTATTAGAGAGACCAAATTCCAATAATGCATCCGCAAACAGTCCCTCCTTTTCATTCCAAAAATATTCTCTCAGTGAATTTTTTAAAAGACTAGCCCTTTCAGCGTATACATTTGCTTCCTTTTCTTCTAGCCATTTCAAAAGCTGAGAGAAATCTTCGAGCGCACCGAGATAGTGGGCATTTAAAGTAAAGTTGGCTCCTGCACGATCCAAGTTGGCATGATCTAGCCAGTAGGGGTAGGGAGGTTGATTGATCAACCCCAAGCGATCTGTAAAACTGTGCAACAATTCCATTAGCTTTCGGGCACTGTCCAATAACCTAGTGGTAGTGATTCGATCCCCAGAGAACAAGTAGTATTGATATAGGCTTCTGACCCATAGTAAATTGGAATCGAGTATAATCATATAATCGTCACTCTTCAGTGGAGCATAGGCAGGCATGATACCATTGGCTTCTTGCTCTTGAGCAGTTTGTAACAGGTAGCGACGTTGCAATGCTGTATCTCCAAAAATCCAGTGGTTGCCCATAGCGCCATAATAACCCGTTTGGGCGTATTGTCTGCGCTCTCTATAATTGTCTGTATAAGCATCGGTGGTGCATGCTTTAATGGTCTTATCGGTCGCATTGAAATAATGCAATACCCATGGTGCTTCAGTACTTTGGATCTCCCCCTGTCGCTCAAAGGGATATTCCAACTTGCGGCTTCCGACCTGAACTACTTTGACGGGCTCCTCTGAATGTATGACCAAGGTTAAATATCGAGCAGGCTTAAAGTAGGTGGATTCCCATTGATCCTGTCCTCCCGATAGGGTGAGTTGATCTCTAAAGTTGGAATGTAAAACGGTGTGTTTAAAGAAACCATTGATTTGATAGGGAGCGGTAAGCACATCTACTTTGGTTCCTTTGGCACCTTCTATAGTCAGCCGGGGTGTTCCATTAATGATTTCTCCAAAATCATACATGAGTACCCAAGCTTTTCCTTTTTTTGGAGCTTTTAAAACAAACGGTACTTGCGTATTCAACCTAGGGTCTATAGAATTTTTTACTGAAATGGGTGACATTTCATCAATATTGGGGGCGTCAATTTGTTCTGCTTTGATCAGGTTTGTCGTTACCAAATCGGTTTCGGTTAAATAGGGCAAGTCTCTTGGAATAAGGTTAACCCAAGGAAGGGTTGTGGCACCTGCTAAATTATTTTTTTGGTGGGCGGGCCAGCCTATATTTCTGTAAATCAATGTTGCGGGTGCCCATTCAAGATCATCAAAAAAACGGTTGTACCATCCTTTTATTTCTTGTCTAAGGTCAACTTTATCGTTCACTAAATCTTGAAAACGATTGATTACTGGAGCAGTGCTGTCCCAACTTGGATCGGCTTTGACTTTCCAGCTCTCGTCTGTAACTAGGATGGCTTCATTTGACTCAAAAGACATATTGAGTTGGGCCAATAGGCCTGGCCTTCCCTCAAAATTATAGGATTGTTTTCCAGCTTGGTAGTGCACTTTCACAGCAATAGTATTCCTCCCTTTTTCGAGTAGTCGAGTAATATCCAACAGATCGAAGGATTGATGATGGGGAGCACTTCTGGCGGGGCCTTTAATGATATACTGACCGTTGACATAGAGTTTGTACTGAGAAGTAGCTGTAATTTTCAGTATTGCTTTTTGGGGCTGATCGCCCAGTTCAAAACTCTTTCGGCTCAGCATCATTGGACTTTCTGCGCTTAGCCATATCCATTGAGCCTTCCAGTCCTTACCAGGAATAGTTTTTTCTGGGGGCACCCAAATTCCTTTTACTGCTCCAGTCTCCCACAGCCCTTGACCAGTGAGTACTTGTATGCTAACGAAACAAATAAGAAGAACAAAAATACGATACATGGCATCTAGTATTTAGTGGTGAAAAATGTAATGATGTTAAAAAGCATTTTGTCTGCGACAGGGTCTTTGCCCAGATTTTCCAACAGTTGGAATTGAGACAATAGATATTGTCCTTTTTTAAATGGGACTAAAGTCATATCTGCGCCCCACCACGATGGGCCTGGTCCTCGGTATCCCATTTTGTGTCCTCGAGAAAACCAATCAAAAGCAATGGAGGCCACTAGGGGTTTTACTTCAAGCCTTACCCCATTTACTTTGAGGTCTCTCAAGCTTCTTTGGGGCCAAATATTCTCATAGGTATTTCTCAAAAAACCATTGTTTTGAAGTCCCTCAAAAATGGGATGTTCCATTGCAATATGAGGAATACAGGTCCATAAACCTTTGGAGGGATGAACCCGAGCAGTGAAAGGGGTTATTGTATTTTCGGTTTTGATACTGTCCGTCAAACGATCCAAATAAAGTGCAGTGCCTCCAGACTCTACAAACTTTAATAGGCGCTCAAAACGTTTGAGTTCCTTCTCGTTTTCAGCTTTGTGTGTACTGACCAATACAGGAATGTTTTGAGGAGTATTGGAGCTAAAATCAAGGGTTTTTACTTTGTTTTTTTGGAGAAAATTTTTTAGATCTCCATTGAAATCCAATACCGCTACTTTTCCTGCTGGAGCTTTTAGATCCTCTTGATTGAAAACTTCAAAGGCTATAAAATTTTCGGTCAGTACATGATTCTTTTGATCCTTCACTTTTACCTTAACGGTATAATGACCACTCCATTCTTTGGTGTTGATTTTTTGATTGAACAAAGAGCTTATTCCCGTTTGCCAATTGGATTTAAATTGATCATTAAAAACCTCCTTACCTTCTTTTGATTGGATTGAAACTTCATAATTAGCGGCTATATTTTCTAAATCGTTGATGCCCGTGATTTTTAATTCCATTCCTTGTTGAGCATACACATTTCTGGGGATTGTCCTTACGGAAACAATACGAGGTTGGTTGGCAGCCTTGGTAGCCTCGTAGGCATAGGACTTGGGATTGCGCCAAAGGTCCAACAATCCTGCGCCCAATATCCAATCGCCACCCGTTAAAGCATGAACACAGTATCCGTCCATGTAGGGATTGGATCGGATGGCTTCTATCATTCTTTTGTTGGCTGTTCCATGCATGTGTTGTTGCTCTAGGTAAAACTCTTTCATGTCTGGGTAGAGGGATTTTAGCCCAGTTTGAATCAGCATTTTTTGTTGTTCCTCATGCAAACGTTTGTGGTAGCGATAAGCTGGGGTCAATGGATTGCCTTCTGCCTCAAATTTTTTATTGACGGAAACCAATTCTGCCAAACTTCCGTAGCCCAATTCCGATAAAAAAGACATCATACCAGGAACTACTTTTGACTTCCCTTCTCTTTTAAGGTTGCTCATACTCCGCGCCTTTTTTTCCTCCTTTGTCATAGCCATTGATACATAGCTATTGTATATTTTTTCATTGATATAGGCCCCAGCATAATTGTGTATGTCGTTAAACTTGGTCGGTTCTTTTTCGTTGGGTAAATACATATTGGCACCAAAAGCCCATCCCCCAGATTCGTCTAGGATCAAGCGAGTAGGATCTAGGTTGCGACTGAGCATTGCCATGGGTCGCATCAGTTGATTCAATACAGGTCTGTGTAATTCGTTGAACAATTCCCACTGAACGATACAGGTGCGATTGCGGTCTTTAAGAATGGTTTGTTCCACCTCACGAGCAACCCTCGAAGGAAGGTAGGGAGAGGATAATGGAAGCCTCATACATTCCAAGGCAGGACTGCCCACCACCATGATTCCCATTTCATCGGCCAAATCCAACCACATAGAGGTAGTAGGATGACGCCAAGGACGGATCATATTAAAGCCCGCCTCTTTTGCTAAGCGGATTTCTTTCCTTGCCATTTCCTCAGAGTCGGGATAAGCAATGCCATTGGGATAGAGCCCTTCGAAAAAAGAGGCCTTGATATAAATTCGCTTTCCATTGAGGTAAAAATCTTGATCTTTAATGGTCAACTCGCGCAGTCCAAAACGATGACGCCAATCATCGGAGACCGTTTGCTTTTTTTTAATCTTTAGGTCGGCTTGATATAAAAAAGGATGATCTGGGGACCAATATTGTGCGTCGGGGATATTGACCATTATTTTGTGTTCATTCAATCCCGGTTCTAGTTCAATAGTCTCAATATGAGAGGCGACTTTATTTTCGATATTTGAGACTTCAGATAAATGAATTTCAATATCGGCAGAATCCCCTTTTATTTCAGTATGATCCATTGTAATTTGAAAAGTAGCGGTATCGTCGTTAATATTGGGCTTGACAAAAACATCTTTTACATAGGTACCCCCAGAGGCAACCAATCTTACATTTTGCCAGATGCCCCCCGAAAGACCTCCTCGCCATTGGGGAGTTTCTAGAGCAGTAACCCCATCGATATTTTTATCCGATAGAATGATGGGACCCACCACTCTGAGTGTTAGGATATTTTTTTTGCCCGCCTGAATCATGTTGTCCACCCTAAACTCAAAGGGGGTGAACCCTCCTTCGTGAAAACCGACTACCTCGTCGTTCAGCCATATTTCCGATAGGTAGTTGACAGCATCAAATTGTAAACGAATGATCTTTCCTTCCCAGTCTTTAGGCACCTCAAAGGCATAGCGGTAAAAGGCCACCCCTTCATAGTCTTGTTCTATTAATTCCCAACTGCTGGGGACTTTGATTTTTCTTTTGTATTCCAAACTTTGAAAGATGTCATTTTCGTGCCATAGTGCTTTTGCACCTTCATTATGGTGATCAAAAACAATCTCCCAATTGCCGTTTAAAGAAATTTCTTTTTGGGCAAACCCAAGGTTTATACAAAAGAGAAATAGGAGGAGAAAACAGTTTTTTATTCCCATTGTTATAAGGTTTTATTTTTTAATCCATTTAATTGAATTGGGGCAACCATCGTGGCCATTTTATTGCGAAGATCTATGAGAAGTGAGGTATCGGCATCCCTTGAAAAAACAAGATTTGTCCATTCGTTGGGATCGTTCTGATGATCGTATAATTCTTCTCTGCCTTTGTTGTAGAGGATATAGCGGTAGCGATCTGTTTTGATGGCATAGTGCTGCATTTCTGCTTTCCCTTTATATTTTCCCCCTGCATAAACCACTGTTAGGGCTGGTCTATCCCCTTTCCAGCTTTTGGCGTTGGGGTTTTCCAACAGTTCTCTCATACTGTATCCGTCTATGGAGTGACCTTTTTCATTCTTTTGGGTTTTGGAAGACAGCCCACACAAATCTATCAAGGTGGGATAAACGTCAATTAGGGATACCGCTTTGTCAATTGTGGTGCTGGCTTTAGTGACTCCTGGTACTCTCATGATCAAGGGCACCCGAGTGCTTTTTTCCCATAATGAGTTCTTATATAAATAGTCCTTTTCTCCCATGTGAAAGCCATGATCCGAGGCTAAAATGACCATGGTATTGTCTTTTAAATGACTGTCATTCAGGGCCTTCATTACTTGTCCCACATTTTCGTCTACTGCTGATACACAGGCCAGATAGGCTTGTGTCCATCTTTTTAGTCCAACCTCCTCACTCCCATAGGAAGCGGCAATTTCGTCGAACATTTTCACGCCCATTTCTAGGGTAAAGACTTGGCCTTTTTCATAAGAGACTTCTAGATAGGTATCCTCTTGATCTTGATCTTTTTTAAGGGTGACTTCAATTTTATCCAGCGGAAAACGGTCGAAGTATTTTTGAGGGGCAATCAACGGGGTATGAGGTCTGAGGAATCCCACGGCCAAGAAAAAGGGTTTTTCTAATGTTTTGGAGGCAAGGGATTTTATCATTCGGGCTGTCCAGTCGGCATTCATCTCGTCCGGTGTAGGGTCGCGATTCTCATCATTGACATAACGCATAGGAAGAATTCCATTTTTATTGTAACCATAAATCCATTGGATGGAGTCTCCTGATTTGTTCGTTTTTCCTTCCAAATTGATTAATGGCCCCAAAGAGCCATCTACAGATCCTATGTCATAGAAAGGTGAGGGAACTTCTGGGTGTGCTAGGCGTTTTTTTCCGTCCCACACCATCGGGCCATAGTCGGGCGGGTTTTCATAATGATCCCAATTTTCTCTTTTTAAGTGGTGAAGTATTTTACCCGTTCCTAGGGTTTGATAACCTGCTTTACGGAATTGTTCTGACAGGGTTCGGGTATTATTTAATATGGTATTGTTGTACCAAGGGGCTTGAAAAAAATTCAGGGAGTGGTGGGGATAGACGCCTAACATCATACTGGAGCGTGAGGGTCCACACATGGGGGCGTTAGTATGGGCGTTTAGAAATGCTACGCCAGTCTGAGCAAGTTTGGTCATGTTGGGTGTTAAACTTTGGGGATGACCCTCTAGGGTCTCTATACAGTCGTTGAGGTCATCAATCATGATGAGCAATACGTTGGGAGCGTCTCTTTTGGGGTTTTGGCACCCCAAGGAGGTCAAGAGTATCGTACATAAAAAACTCTTCAATAAATAACCGTTCCTTAAATTCATTGGAAAATCAACTTTTTATGGCGTCTGTCATGGCCCTAGCGATAGTAGTGATACCATCGAAATCTCCTTCGCCGATTAATTTTTTATTGATAAGGGTGCTTCCTACTCCCAAGCAAACAGCTCCGTTGGCGAGCCATTCGGCAGCATTTTCGACGGTTACTCCCCCAGTGGGCATGATCGGTAGGTGTGGCATGGGTGCCTTTACGGCTTTGAAATAAGACAGGCCAAAATTGGCAGCGGGAAAAAGCTTAATCACATCAGCTCCCCATTCATAGGCTTGTAATATTTCAGAGGGGGTCATGGCTCCCGATAGGATGGGTTTATCATATTTATGAGCCATTTGAATGACCTCAGGCTTACTAACGGGGGTTACGACAAATTGTGCTCCTGCTTCTATTGCCGCTTGAGCAGTTTTTGCATCTACCACAGAACCGACACCTGGAATAACGCCTTCAATCTTAGACAACTTATTAATCTCCTGCAAAGCATTGGGTGTACCCATGGTAATTTCTATGGCTTTGATGCCCCCTTTACGAAGTGCCTGGGCCAATTCAAAAACGGAGGTTGATGACGACAAGCGAATAATGGCGATGATTTTTGTGGCCAACAGTTGTTCTAATAGGGAGGCTTTTGTCATGTTTTATCTTTTTACGTGGCCTTTGAAGTTGCCTTCGCCTACTGATCGTATTTCTTTTTCACTTAAGTAGTTGATGTCTCCCTTGAGGGTCTGGGTTATGGCAAAAGATGCTGTAGCAAAATCAAGTGTTTTTTGGAGTTCCCAGTGCAACAGCTTACCGTGAAGGATTCCAGCACCAAAGGCATCACCCCCTCCCAATCGATCTTTTATCGTTGTAGGAATGGCAAGGCTTGTCAATACATTTTGTCCTTCTTTTATCATTCCACCCAAAACATTTTCAGTAGCATTAATTTGTTGTCTGACGGTCATTGCTATGGTTTCAAAGTTGCCTAAATCGTAGGCAAAATCAATGGCCTTTTTTGTGGCGTTTTTTAGAGCTAAATAATCATTTTCAATTTTAATATTGGCCTGAAAGACATCGTTAATTGATCCTATATTCCCCAAAAGAATATTTACAAAAGGAAGAATATCGGAAAAGGATTTTTTGGCGGATTCAGCATCCCATAAGCTACGTCTAAAATTGAGGTCAAAAACTACTTTACAATCTAGTCTTTGAGCTATCTCTAATCCTTTTAAGAGAGATTTTTGACAACTGGCAGACAGGGCGGGAGTAATACCAGTAACGACAAAATAAGAGGTGTTTTTCAAAAAGTCTTTCCACTCTTTTTCACTCAAGTCCCACAGTGTAATGGAGGAATTTTTACGGTCATAGGTAACTTGGGTTCCCCGAATTGCGGTGCCGTGTTCGATAAAATAGGTTCCCATTCGTCCTTTATCTACCCTAATATTTTTTGTGCCGACACCATTTTGCTGAAGGAACATGATTGCTTTTTTACCCAGTGGGTTATCGGGTAAAGCGGTAATGAATTGCGTAGGGTGTCCCCAATGGGACAGGTCGGCCAGCATATTGGCCTCCGCTCCAGCAAAGCTCATTTCTAAAGCTTCTGATTGGACAATCAGATCTTCATGTCCTTGTGGACTTAGTCTTAATAGGAGTTCCCCAAAACCAGCGACACGATTCCTCATTTTATAGGGTATTGGAGTATCCCAGTAAACCAGTGGCTAGAATAATAATGCCCAATCCGATTAACATGAGTTGAAAGGGTTTTTTTGCTTCTTTCCATTCCCCAGAGCGCACGGCCCATATATTACTAATGATAAGAGACAAACCCAAAAGCATTGGCCATCCGACGATGGGTCCCATGGTACCCATTAGAGCAGCGCCTTGTCCATATATCCCTAGCGCTGCAAACCAAAACAAGCCCGCCAGGATCGCCCACTTATAGGCGTTGCCAGCAGAAGGTACTTGGAAAGAACTCCAACTTTTATTCTTAAATAACAAGACTACTGCATAGCCTAGGTTCATCAGAAAGGCTCCCAATAAAACAACTACCCATGCAGCCAGACTACTGTTTCGTGTCAGGGCACCCATTTTTTCCGCTTCCAAGGCTACTGGAGTTGCGTTGGCAAACCCCACATTCAGTAGCGCAGAAAGGATTCCACAACTGACCGCGATCATAATCCCTTTGGAGATATTCGAGCTATCGTTGGTATTACCTATTAGTTTGTCTCTTTCGATCCCTGCCTTTGCGCTAAGGGCAACGCCTACGAGCATAATGACCACTGCTAAAATGACGTGGTTAGTGGCTGGATTCGAAAAGGCATCTTCGACTTGTATTAGCGGGATAATAGAGCCTACCGATGCAGCCAAACCCATCACAATTCCATAGGTTAAAGAAAGTCCGATATAGGGAACGCTTTTTCCAAAGAGTATGCCTCCCACACCCCAAAGAAATCCATATAACATTCCCAAAAAAACAGCATCTTTGGGGGCATTTCCTATGACTTCAAAAAGATTAGGAACAACGATAATGGCCCATGAGATGGGAAAAATAATCATGGCAATGGTGACGTGTATGATCCACCAAGCTTCCCATTTGAGGGGTTCCATATATTTCATTCCCAAACCGAAACTTCCTTGAAAAAAACTCGCTATAATGACCAGTAAAAACGGTAATAATATCTCCATAATTCTTTTGATTTAAATGGTTGTGGTGACTCTTTTTTTGATCAGGTAGTCATCTAATGCCAGGACAGAGCAGTCATGACCAATTCCACTGTTTTTGATCCCTCCATGTGGTAGGTAGATGGCGTATTTAACACCATTGATTTGCACTTCGCCGAATTGCAGTTCGTTGGCAAATCGGGCTTGACGCTCAACATTTTTTGTGAATAGGTAAGAGGCGAGTCCATATTCGGTATCATTGGCTAATTCCAAGGCTTCCTCATCTGTTTTGAATTTAAAAATAGGGGCGATGGGTCCAAAGGTCTCCTGCTGGTAGGCAACCATATCGGTGGTTACATTACTGAGGACAGTGGGTTCAAACCAGTATCCTTTATCAAAATCTTCAGGGATTTTTCCACCAGTTTCAATTGTGGCACCCTTGGTGATCGCGTCGGAGACAATGTCCTTCATTCGCTTTTGTCCTTGTCTATTAACCAATGGTCCCATATCTCCATCGCTGTCTTTTCCAAATCCCAGTTTAAGTTTTCTCACCCGATCAACATAGGATGTAAGAAAATCATCGTAAATATTTTCGTGGACAAAAAAGCGATTGGCGGCCACACATATCTGACCACAATTCCCGAATTTGATGCCGATGGCCAAATCGATGGCAGCGTTCATATCTGCATCATCGAAGACAATAAAGGGCGCATTACCTCCCAATTCCATACTTAATTTTTTGATACTGCTACTGCTATCGGCAATGACTTGTTTCCCCGTTTTTGTTGAGCCAATCATGGTCACCACACTAGGGATATTACTTTTGGTCATGGTTGTAGCCACTTTTTCTGGTGGTCCTGTCAGGATATTGATTACTCCAACGGGGAAGTTAATATCATGCAATATTTCACCAAGCAGATAAGAAGAAACAGGCGATATTTCGGAGGGTTTTATGATTAGGCTACAGCCAGAGGCCAAGGCAGGCCCAATTTTAAAACCGACATTTAGTAGTGGAAAATTCCAAGCCAAGTAGGCAACAGCCACCCCTGCCGCTTGATGCACCATCACATGTCTGTGGGTATTTTCTTGATCGGGAATGGCTTCGTCTTTGACATCGGCCATGGCCTTGGGGTAAAATTCCAATGCGTTGGTGATGGCCTCGATGTCTTCGTATGAGCCATCATAGGTTTTTCCCATTTCGTGGATAATCGCTTGGCGCAAAAGTGCTTCTTTTTCCAATATTGCCGTTCGTAGTTTGGACATCCATTCTGTCCTTTTGGACAAGCTCAGTCCAGACCAATATTTAAATCCCTCTAGCGCGGCTTCTAAAGCTTTTTGGGCATCTGTCTCATCTGCCCAAGCTACTTCTGCTATGGGTTTTTCGTTGGCAGGACAGAGGATGGTTTGTTTCCCTCCGTTGTTGGCTTCAATCAGTTGGCCGCCTATATATAGTTTTAGTGATCCAAAATACATTTTTTTTAATATGGCTTTGAAGTTGTTGAAAATTCTTTAAGAGCAATTGGATCTATATCGATTCCCAAACCAGGGGATTGTGGAACCTCTATGTATCCTTTGTCCATTTTTACTGTCGGAAATGTCAGTCGATCTCTGATAGCATTTTCGGTTCGGTCATATTCTATAAAAATATCTGGAGGAAATAATCTTCCAGGCAAGGGTTCTATGTTGGCAATAAAATGTAAAGCAGCATGAAAACCAATTCCGGTTCCCCAAACGTGGGGGATGACCTCTACACCAAAACTACTGGCCAAACTGGCGATTCGCTTTACCTCAGTTAGCCCTCCTGAAGCACAAATTTCCACCTGAGCAATGTCTACCGATTTGTTTTGGAGCAATTGTAAGAAACCATAGCGCAAGTATTCACATTCTCCACCGGCAATTGGTATGGAGGTTTTATTCCGTAATTGGGCATACTGGTCGTAAAATTCGGGAGAAACAGGTTCTTCAAACCAACCGATATCATAGGGTTCAATTTTTCGGGCCAGCTCAACAGCCTCTCTGAGTGAGTAGGCGTGATTGGAATCGACCATCAATTGAATATCGGGACCAATAGCAGCCCTAACACTTTTGACGTTTCGAACATCTTCTTTGATGGATAAGCCCACTTTCATTTTGATGGCTTTGAATCCTTGATTGACATAGCCTTTGGCTTCTGCTACCAAATCTTGAACTAATGTTTTGCTGTCAGAAAAGTAAAGCCCAGTGGCATAGGGTACAACCTTATTTCGGTGTTGTCCACCCAATAAGGTACTCACAGGTAAATTCAAAGCTTTTCCTTTGATGTCCCAAAGGGCAATATCTATGGCGCTGATGGCCGCAAAAAGGACACTTCTCCGAGCAAAATCGAGAGTCTTACGGTACATTTCAAACCATAAGGATTCATTTTCTAATGGGTTTTTCCCCATCAAAAGGGGTTCGAGTAAGGCGATTCCTTTTTGAATTACGTCCGCAGGGCCATAGCCCTCACCCCATCCGTATACACCTTGGTCTGTAGTGATTTTTACCACACAGATTCTTCTCTCGTTGTACGCCCATTGGGAAAAGAAAAAACTCTGCTCGAGTTTATTGGAAAGAACGAAGGTTTCAACTTTACTTATTTTCAACTTTTAAAGATTATTATGGTTTGATGTTCAGTTTGATCTTTCAAGTTAAAAAAAAAGGTTAAACTCAGTTGTTTTAACCCCTTGAATTTAAATGATAAAAACGAAAAGAAAGAGGATGATTAAAGTCGTTTGAAAAGCATTAAACGAAAGTCCATCATCATTTCTCCTGTTTTTTTTACTCCTTGGAGTATTAGGGTTCCTTTCCCTTTTTGCAGGTGTATTGTTCCAATATTAAGTGGTTTAAAATCCTTGACATAAGACTCTGCTCGAATAACTCTGTCCTCTTCAGCTCCATATTCCTCAGGGTTGTGTGCTTCTTTAATTGTCCCTTGGATTTTGGATTCTCCGAAACTGAGTTCGAAAACTGAGCCTATTGCGTCTTCCGAACAGCTGTAATAAACGGTTACTTCAAAATCCCCCTCTTTAGGGACTTCTGTCTTCCATGAGATGCTATCATTGGCATTGATCCAATGGGTGAAATAGGTACAATTAGGGTATCGGTTTGAGCGTTTGATTGCTCCACTGGGAGTGCCATCTCTTGCAGGTATTTGGGTCGTATGTAGGCTGGGGTGTCCAATATAAAATGGACGCTTGTCTTTTTTGGGAAGTTCAATCAATGCCGTCTGCTCCCATTGTTCCTTTGCTTTAAGAAGCTCTAGGAGTACCTGGGGGTTTTTTTCGCTTACATCGGTGGTTTGTTTGGGGTCGTTGACCATATTAAAAAGTTGACCTTCATTCCCCAAACGGTAATTTTGATTTCTCACACTGATTTTACCACGCCAATAGTTGTAAATATAACGGTCTTCCCATTCGGCCTTCTTTTTCATTAAAAGAGGCGCAAGACTGATCCCATCCAACGTTTTTTTGGGTTCGGACTTTATACCTGTGAGGTCTTTTAATGTGGGTAAGAGGTCGATACCACTGGCAATTTCTTTGATGATTTTACCTTGGGGAATTTTACCTGGCCAGTTGATAATCATAGGAGAGCGCACCCCTCCTTCATCTGTACTGCCTTTTCTTCCTTTCATCCCTCCGTTCCATCTATAGCCATTGGGGCCATTATCAGAGAGATAAATCACGATGGTGTTTTCTGATAAATTACTTTTTTGGAGTTCCTCCAAAATTCGGCCTACATTCCAGTCGATATTTTCACACATTGCCAGTGCGGCAAGAGTATGGTCAATTTCATTTTGAGTTTTAAAAGGTCCATGGCTACCTTCTTGATTTAATTTCTTGTCTTTATACTTTTCCCAGAATCGATCTGGCACTTGCATCGGACTGTGTGGGGTGTTGTAGGGAAGGTAGAGGAAAAAAGGTTGGTTTTTGTTTTTTTTGATAAAATCAATACCGTGTTGGGTCAAATCATTAATGATGAACCCGTTCCCTTTTACCAAATTTCCGTTGTGTTCCAAAAGGGGGTTGTAATAATTCCCCCAGTGTCCAGAGCAAAAGCCATAAAAGTCGTCAAAACCTCTACTGTTGGGATGAAAAGGGGCCTGCATTCCATTATGCCATTTGCCATAGGCTGCTGTTTTGTATCCTCGCGATTTGAAGACCTCAGCAATTGTTTCCTCGTCTATATCCAGTCTTTCTCCTCCTTTACTTGTAGAGTAAACCCCTCCTCTTACATGGTGCCTTCCTGTGAGGATTTCTGCTCGGGTGGGAGAACATACTGGGCTGACAAAAAAGCGATCAAATCGAACACCCGTATTACCGAGTTGGTCAATGTTGGGAGTTGATATATCAAGGTTACCATTAAGGCTTAGATCTCCCCATCCTTGGTCGTCGCTCAAGATGAGAATCACATTGGGGCTATTGTTTCTCTGGATTTGGCAACTTGACAAAAAGAGTAGTAATAGCAATAAAAGAGGCGATAAGGCTTTTCGTGTCATTATTCCAAATTTAGACATTTAATGTCAGAAATTGTTGACACTAATTATCACAACTCCTACTAATGCTTATCAATTTTTTGGAGTTAGATGTCAATACTCAACCCTAATCCAAATAATTCTCTGATTTGTAATCGCTTGATTAAATCATCATCGTATTGTATGTGTAAGATTAAATTGCTTGATATTTTTTCATTGACTTTTAACCTAATGTTTGCATTCCATTCAAAATCGACATTTTGAATTTTCTGAAGATAATTGACATAGACATTGAATTTGTTGTCCATCGAAATGTTATCCATCAAATTGGATCTGTAAAAGCCCGAAAACGAAGCCCCGACAGAAATAATGCTTGTTGCGCCTCTTTCGACCCCAAAGTATTTATTTCCAGGAGAGAGATTTTGGGTATAATATTTACTGACAAAAATTCCTCTGCCAGCCAATGGAGCAATATTGAACCAAGCCACATCACCTTCTTTGTAATACCACCCCAAACCACATTGCATTATGGCTGGAGACAGAATTCTTGAAATTTTTTCTTTTTGTTCTTCGCCTTCAACTTTGAAGTATCGGTACCCAGGGAGTAACTGTGTTTTAAAATTGAAATAGGCAGAATAGTTCCAATAGGAATTTACTTTTTTGCTGAGAACGGAATTGATTTCAATTCTATCGTCGGCTTTTCTAAAAAAAGTACTCCCCGAAAGATAAGTCGTCCCAATTGAGAGCATGATATTGTTGTCCCAAACCCACCCTTGTTTGCCAATATAGTTAATGTTGTAGTCAATACTGAAAAGTCCAGTCATAGAATTTTCTCCACCAGAAACCCAATTTTCAAAGTAAGCTTGATTGAATGTGAATTGGGTCAATCCAAAGAATTTATATTTACTTTTTTCTTTTGTTAGTATTTTTAAAGTATCGGGAGTTTGGCTTTGCGGAATCTGACCCTCTTGAGCTTTTAAACCAATTGTAAAGATGAATATGGTAAATAAACAAGTTAAAAATTTCATGGGTGTAAAGCTTTTTAATTTTTCCACTAAATTACTTTATACTTTTTTGAAAACTATGCTTTTAGGTATTTTAAACTTCTTAGGGTAAGAGGTCATTTCTTTTTTCTAATTTTAAAATAAACTTAAAGTAGATCATCACGTTGGGTTTGATTTAAATGAGTAAAAAATTAAAAATAAATTTTGATAAACTAAAATTGAGAAAATGAAGAATTTTAGCATGATGTTATTATGTTTGGTTTCCCTCTCTGCTTCTGCACAGGAGTGGATTATAATTGATATTTTAGAGCAGACCAAAAAGGAGTTGGTTTACAAAATTGATAATGGGGAAGAGGTAAAACGAGAAACGATTAAAAATCCTTCGATTGTACGATTGATTAATGAATTCCAAGCAGACGGATTCCAATTAAAGGCAGTAACTCAAGGGGTAGAACTGGAATTGAATGGCAACCTGCCCATGATCAACAATCGCAATAATAATTTTGGTGTGACCAATCTGAATCTTTTCAATAACAACCGGATCATGCTCTGGTTTGAAAAATAAAAATAAATCCTTTGGGAGTCTATATGCTTCTTAAGTATACTATAGTCCGGTTTTAAAATTCAAGTATTTCTGAATCTCAAGGGAGTCAAGAGGATGAAAGAAGTATTATCTTTATTAGGATAATTTAATTTTGTCATGAAGCTTATACTTTCCCTCCTCTTTTTAAAATGTCCTTCATGCAGAAAAGCGAATCTCTTTAAAAATCCCCCTTATTCTTTTCAAGGCTTTCTCAAGATCAATAAGATTTGCTCTAATTGTAAAACTAATTTCAATAAAGAACCTTCTTTTTTTTATGGATCTATGTACGTATCCTATGCTTTAGGAGTGGGTTTATCCATTTTCATTTTCCTTTTGATGTATTTATTAGGAATGGCAGGATCGCCATTGAGGATTTTTCTCACCATCCTGTTTTTTGTCACGGCATTGTCCCCATACATATATCAACTTTCAAAAGTGATTTGGGCTTCCTTTTTTTTCCGATTTAAAGGGAGTGAATCAAAAAAATAAAAACCAAAGCGTATAAAAAACCCCTTCACTAAGGGGGGGTACAAGAAAAAAACCTTCGTTTAGAAGGTTTTTTTAGATTTAGTTTTTGATTCTCTTTAATTCATGAAGAATCAAATTTAAAATTTCATTTTGCTGTTTTAGATTAAACAAGACGTCTCTATCTGTTGTTTTTTGCTCGATAGTTCTGGTTTTGTTAAAGTATTTCATAATCATTAAAAATTTAGAGTGCTAAAAATCAACAAAGAAGAATTATGAAACTTGAAAGTGTACAACATAAATTCTTCGCCTTTAGATTTATTTCAGCGTTAAACTTACGTAACGATTTTTTCGGATGCGTTCTCTCCACCCGCGACTCTATTTTTACACCCAGTCCACACGGGATTATTTAAAATTACAAATAAATAAAGAAATGATCAAATCTCAATCTAGAATTATCAGGGCTTAACTATAAGAGTCGGCTTGTGCTTTAATATGGATTAGGGATTCGTTTAATCGCAATAACAGTAGGTGAAAAAACCCTTAGGATAAGTATGAGGTAAATGGAAAGGATAGAATTTAATTTATTAAATTTATAAGGTAAAAAAAACAGATAATGAGTAGTAAATATTTTGGTAATAGTAAAGTAAAAGGGCCTTCAAATGACAAAAATAAAAAGAAAATCAAGTCAGGAGGTTCTATGAAGTCAACTACGGCAGTTCGAAAAACAGGAAGGGGTAATTAAATACTAATATAAGTTTCGACTATTTTTTTATTAACGGGGGTTTAACGGAAGAGGATATGTTAGACTATAATAGATTTTGCGATATAAAACTTAGTATAATAGTTTTTATATCTTCCTTGCTTCAAACCATTATTAAAATCCACCCCAACGTCTGACTGTAACATAACAGCTCAGTTGCATTAATTGATGACGTTCTTTTTCAGCTCTAACAGAAATTTTATTGTCTCTAACCAAATCACAGCTGTGAGAATAATGAACAAGTCTAGCAGACATTCCAACAGCACGAATAAGTGAGATACTAATAGAAGTCCCTCCTAAATCGTCAGGGTCAGAAGAGTTGCCATCTGCAACTATTGCAATACGTCCATCAGGAGGATTTATCAATAGATTGTGTTCCTCAAAAATACGGGTGTAGAAGTAGAGGGCTGATACAACGCATTAAACTTTAATTTCATATCGATATTCATTATAAAACTTCCGTCGCTGTACTTTATAATAGTTTGGAGATTAAACTGGGCGTTTAGTCCTATAGATAAAAGTAAAAAGGGTAGTCGTTTTTTCATTTATTTAAGATTATTCAAATCTAAAAAAAAATCAATGTTTATGTCAGGTGCAAAGATTGTCATTAGGATGCACTGACTAAATTCTTACCAAGTATTGTAATCTAGTCAGACTCCAGTAGCAATGGAATCAGACGAGGTTGAAAATTGAGCCGAAAAGTACCTAAAATTCGCTATCTTAATATAATTATTCCTGTTGCTGAATTTGCAAGATAAGTAGCTGTATTCAACACTGATTCAGTTAACCAAACGACTATAAATGATAAAAAATAAAACCACCTCGTCCGAAATTACCATGCTCTGCTTGATGCTGGTGACAATGGCTTGTACCCCAACAAAAGAAAAGAAGACAATTAGAAGACCAAATATCCTACTGTTGATGTCAGATAATCAATCTGCGGAACATCTGGGTTGCTATGGGGACAAATCAGTGAAAACCCCGCAAATTGATCAGTTGGCAGAAGACGGAGTAATTTTCAAAAACGCCTATTGCGCTGCTCCTTCCTGCTCTCCAGCCAGAGCTTCAATGTTAACAGGTCAAGATATTTGGATGCTTGGCGAGGCTGCCAATCTTTG
>Ga0233444_10001457_pt1 | contig 26992 bp, 21 predicted proteins | sample SI_124_October20_6_FD_182792 | JGI IMG/M metagenome (GOLD analysis project Ga0233444, IMG submission 182792) | Seawater microbial communities from Saanich Inlet, British Columbia, Canada - SI_124_October2016_10_MG | ecosystem: Environmental > Aquatic > Marine > Inlet | place: Canada: British... | reverse complement strand
GCTTTATCTTTAAGAGCGCGTATTATTGCTATATCCAAAGAGCGGGTTGACAGGAATGAAATTTCTACAATTGAAGAATTGGCTGACCCGAAGTGGGAAGGTAGAATATGCTCACGTAAAGGTAGCCATGTTTACAACAGAGCTGTTCTCGCTTCATTAATTGCGCACAATGGCGAGGATGCCGCACGTGATTGGGCTTTGGGCCTTGTCAACAATCTCTCCAGGCGCCCCCAAGGCAATGACAGATCTCAAGCAAAAGCTATTTTTTCAGGTCAGTGCGATATAACTCTAATGAACACCTATTATTATGGTAAAATGAAATTTGCCACAGATAAACCCGAGCAAAAGCAATGGGCTAATTCTCTAGAACTTATCTTTTTTAATCAAAATGGACGAGGCCAGCATGTGAATATTTCTGCGGCAGGAATTACCAAAGGGTCAAAAAATAAAGATATGGCAACTAGTTTCCTTGAATGGCTTACATCGCCCGAGGCACAAAAAATTTACACAGAAGTAAATTTCGAATACCCGGTAAATCCGAAGTCCAATCTGAGTAAAGAGGTATCATCTTGGGGTCAGTTTAAAATGGACAAATTAGAAATGAATGAGATAGCAAGACTTTCACCCAATGCTCAAAAAATCATAAATGAAACTGGTTGGTAGATTATTTCTCGAGAAAATATAATGGCAAAAAATACAAGCCCATGCATAGGCATTTGTAAATTTTATCGTGATGGTCACTGTATAGGATGTTCCATGACGAAGTCACAAAAATCTATTTCTAAAAAAATCAGAGAGCCGAGAGAGAGGGAGGATTTCCTCGCATCATTAGTTATGCAACAAAACGAACTTGGTGGCTATGAAAGCTGAGAGTTAAAATACAGACAAAAGATAAATGCTAAAACCTAATATCTAGGATTATCCTATTCCATATGCGCTCGCAGAAACCAAGAAAATTTCTCGTGAATTAATCCACGCTCAACACATAAATCTTCTGTGATTTTATCGCCATTTTTAATTGCTATATCTGATACTCCAGCAAAAGTTGATGCGAGAGTTTCTTGCGCAAACAACATCTCTTTAATCATTTCCTTATCGGTGAGTCTTTCACTACATTCCTCGATTTTTGATTTAGATATCATGGACGCTAAACTACCATCGACAAATGAGCCCAATGCCCTTGTTCTTTCGGCAAGAGAATCCTGTGCATCGAAATGGTCTTCATATATGTCTTGAAACAACTGATGAAGCGGAGCAAAAGCCATTCCCGTCACATTCCAATGGAAATTCTGAGCCAGCATTGTTGTTACAGCGGTCTCACTCAGACCTTGAAAAATTGCATCCGTAACTTCGATACTGCTATTAGGGTTTTGATTGTCTTCCAAAGCATCCATTACCATTTTCCTTAAAATAACGTTTACTACTAAACAAACGAATTAGATTTTATTTTTAAGCTGAAATTTTCCAAAGCTCTGATGCAATTGTAAAAAAATCCCTACGATGATTTTTTTTCACCACAGACTTCACCAAAAATTTTACGCTGTCATAATCTGAAATTGACACAGAATTAACAAGTGATAACAACCATTTCTCATCCCAGGATACATGTAACGTGCCAGGTGGCTGTATTGCTAGATGTCTGCCAAAAGCTTGCGGCAAAGACCTTACGAGTATTTCAAGAACCTCTGAGCTCAAAAGTTCGATATCCATTGATATCAACTGACATGCTTTAAACATATCTAGCCTAGGATATGCACGCACTTCCTTAGCACAAGCCCTTACACGCTCAAGGAAAATAAAATCCGACTTATGTAGGGTCAAGCTTCCCATTGGCCTACTGTTTTATGATTATGAAAATCATTCTCATTATCGAGCTTAAAATCATCTCTGTCAATATCCAAAATAGGGATGCTTAAGGTAACATTAATTGAATTACTTAATAGCTATTTTGGAGTAGCCCTTAAATGAGCTAAAGCTACAATAGGGCTAATTTGTTTGATTTTAGGCAAAAGCTTGCAAGCCTGTTTGTGCACGCCCTAATATTAGTGCATGAACATCATGCGTGCCTTCATAAGTATTGACGGTTTCCAAATTCATTAGATGCCGCATCACATGATATTCTTCTGAGATGCCATTGCCGCCATGCATGTCACGTGCGGTACGCGCAATTACTAGCGCTTTACCACAACTATTGCGCTTTACAAGGGATATCAATTCAGGCGCACAAGTGCCTTCATCTAGCATCCTGCCTACCCGCAATACCGATTGCAGGCCGATACCGATTTCGGTTTGAATATCCGCTAGCTTTAGCTGGATAATCTGGTTTGCCGCTAGTGGCCGGTTAAATTGCTTGCGCTCTAGGGTGTAGCTACGTGCCGCATGCCAGCAAAATTCTGCGGCGCCCATTACCCCCCAGCTAATGCCGTAACGCGCTTTGTTCAGACAGCTAAAGGGCCCTTTTAGACCTTCCACATTTGGCAAAAGCGCATCTTCAGCAACCTCTACCTCATCCATACTGATAGAGCCAGTGATTGAGGCGCGAAGGGATAATTTTCCCTTGATAGGGTCAGCAGACAGCCCCTTCATCCCCTTTTCTAGAACAAAGCCTTTAATCTTACCGTCATGCGCCTCAGACTTTGCCCAGATAACAAATACATCCGCGATAGGCGCGTTAGATATCCACATTTTTGAGCCGTTTAGCACATAGCCATTCTCGGTCTTGCGAGCCGTTGTCCGCATAGAACCGGGGTCAGAGCCGGCATCTGCTTCGGTTAGGCCAAAACAGCCGATAAGCTCCCCTGTCGCCAGCTTTGGCAAATAACGCCGTTTTTGCGCCTCGCTGCCAAAGCTCTCAATAGGATGCATCACGAGAGAAGATTGAACAGACAGCATTGAGCGATAGCCTGAATCAATCCGCTCTACCTCACGCGCTACCAGACCGTAACAAACATGGCTCATCCCTGCCCCGCCAAACTTCTCATTCACAGTAATACCAAGCAGGCCAAGCGCCCCCATTTCACGGAAAATTTCGATATCTGTTTTTTCTTCCCGAAAAGCTTCGATAATGCGCGGCATCAATTGCTCAGCTGCATAAGCTCTAGCGGTGTCTCTAACCATCCGCTCTTCTTCGCTTAACTGCGCATCAAGGCCAAACGGATCTGCCCAGTCAAATACAGCTTTGGTTTTAGGCTTGGCCAGCGGCTCTACAATACTATCCATGATAATTTCCTCAAAATCGGTTTTGCGCTCTTCACCCTAACGCTACAAAGGGAAGCGCTAATTGACACCCACTTTATCATATGATGCGATAGAGGCAAGAAAACCACCCCTATTCTTTTCGGCTTTATGATTTTAGGCCTTCTTAACGATTTTTTCCCGCCGCCATAGGTATAAACCGGAGCCAATGATAATCGCCGCACCGCCTAGTGTCGCCATTGATGGGATTTCAGCAAACACCATAAAGCCCCAGAACATAGCGAATACAACGGCCAGATAATTCAGCGGTGCCGTTTCACTCGCCTCAACACGTCGAAGGGATAAAATTACCGCATAATGACCAAGACCGCCAAACAAAGACATGCTTGCCATCAGAATAATATCTGTTACTTGAGCTGGTGCCACCCAAATAAACGGCAGCAGAATGCTTGTGCAAACCGCGCCAAACCCAGCTGTAAAAAACAAGGTTGTGTGCGGGCTTTCTGCATCGCCAAGCTTGCGCGTTAAAACAGAGTAGCTGGCATAAAAACTGGCGGCGGCTAGCGGGAGAAAAGATGCGGGCGTAAAAATATCAGAATGGGGCTGGATAATAACGATTGCACCGACAAACCCGCCGATCACGCTGCCCCACCTGCGAATGCCAATCTTTTCTGCTAAAAACAACACGGCTAGTAACGTAATCAGCAAAGGCGCAACCATGAAAATAGCTGAGGTTTGCCCCTGATCAAGATAACGCAAACTAAGAAAGAAAAAGCAAGTACCACCAAACAAGGCAGCAGACCGCGCAAACTGCAAGCGCGGAAATTGTGTGCGCACAACTTTATTTAAGCGCGGGGCAAATAAGCACAAGATAAGGATAAACTGGCCTGTGTAACGAGCCCAAACCACCTGCATCACAGGCTGGCTCTGTAACAAATATTTTGCCATTACATCCATGGTTGGAAAACAAAAAGTAGCCACCACCATCAGCAAAAAGCCTTGCTGACGCGATGAGAGTTTCGAGAGAAAACCTAAATTAGGGAACATAATTTGACTTTTTCAAAAGCAGCATGAGAGACAAAATCCGTGAATGCTCCCCTTCTGAAACAACCATGAGGCAAGCCATAGCCAAATGTAAAGATGATTTGTGAAACACGCCTTTTGAGGCGCTCGCATTCTTGGCACTCGAAATTTGTGCGCATATTTGCTATCCTAACCCCAATAGGTAAAGGGCCGCGCTAGAAAAGGTGTCTTATGACCAAAAAGCAGAACAAAAAGGGGCAATGGGCGAAACAAGCTTCAGCAGAGCTAAAAGGGCGTGAGCTAAAAACGCTTGCCACCAAAACCGCTGAAAATATCGATATCGCGCCGCTTTACACCGAGGCTGACTTAGAGGGTTTAGATCATCTTGGCAACTTGCCAGGTGAAGCTCCCTTTACCAGAGGGCCGCGGGCCACCATGTATACTGTTCGGCCGTGGACTATCCGCCAATATGCGGGATTTTCTACAGCAGAGGAAACAAATAAGTTTTTCCATAAAGCGCTAAAGGCTGGGCAGAAAGGCCTTTCTGTTGCTTTCGATCTGGCAACGCATAGGGGGTATGATTCAGACCATGCGCGGGTGCGCGGTGATGTGGGCAAAGCTGGCGTGGCTATTGACACTGTTGAGGATATGAAACGCCTGTTTGCTGGCATCCCTTTGCAAGATATGAGTGTTTCCATGACCATGAACGGGGCGGTTCTGCCTGTCTTATCTGCCTTTATCGTGGCTGGTGAAGAGCAAGGCACATCCCAAGCTGCTTTGTCAGGTACAATTCAAAACGATATTTTAAAAGAATTTATGGTGCGTAATACCTATATTTATCCACCTGAGCCCTCTATGCGGATAGTGGCGGATATTATTGCCCATACTGCCCAGCATATGCCGAAATTTAATTCGATTTCCATCTCTGGCTATCATATGCAGGAAGCAGGGGCCAATCTGGTTCAGGAATTGGCCTTCACCCTTGCTGATGGTCTGGAATATGTAAAGGCAGCCAAAGCAAAAGGGCTTGATGTGGATGATTTTGCCCCGCGCCTATCCTTCTTTTTCTGTATCGGTATGAATTTCTTTATGGAAGCCGCAAAATTGCGGGCAGCCAGAACGCTTTGGGCACACTGGATGGAAAAATTATTTCAGCCAGAAAGTCAAAAATCACTGATGCTCCGTACCCATTGCCAGACATCAGGTGCCAGCCTTGCAGAACAAGACCCCTATAATAATGTGATACGCACCACTATCGAAGCGATGGCCGCAGTTCTTGGCGGCACGCAATCTTTGCATACAAACTCCTTTGATGAGGCCATTGGCCTGCCAACAGATTTTTCTGCGCGCATCGCGCGGAACACCCAGCTTATCCTGCAACATGAAACCGGCATCACCAACACCGTTGACCCGCTAGCAGGGTCTTATTATGTAGAAAATCTCACTGCTGAGCTGATTGAAAAGGCAGATGCGCTGATACATGATATCCAAGATATGGGCGGCATGACAGATGCTGTATTAGAGGGATTTCCAAAGCGCGAGATAGAAAAAATGGCAACCGCGCGGCAAGCACGTATTGATAATGGCGAGGATGTTATTGTGGGGGTAAACAAATATCGCCCAGATGAAGAGAGTACGGTTGAGGTACTTGATATTGACAATGATGAGGTGCGTGATGGCCAGACAAAGTCGCTTGATAAAATAAGAGCAGGCCGAGACGATGAGCGGGTTAAAGCTAGCCTTGCCGCCCTGCAAGAAGCAGCGCGAAATAATAGCGGCAATTTGCTAGCTTTGAGCATTGAAGCGATGCGGGCGCGGGCATCTGTAGGCGAGCTATCCTCGGCATTAGAAGAGGTGTTTGGCCGCTATACAGGCAAGCAAGAAACGGTTCGTGATATCTATCGCCAGACCTATGGCAGCGCGCCTGAAATTGACGAAGTTGAAAACGCCTTTAGCCGCTTTTGTGACGAGGCAAAAGAAGTCCCCATTTTGTATATGGCCAAGCTTGGTCAGGATGGCCATGACAGGGGCGCAAAGGTCATTTCCTCTGCATTTGGTGATTTTGGAATGGATGTACGTGTTGGCACCCTGTTCCAAACGCCTGAAGAAGCGGCCCAGAGCGCTATTGATATGGGCGCACATATTATTGGTGTTTCCTCGCTCGCAGCAGGGCACAAAACCTTACTGCCAGAACTGGTGGAAATATTAAAGACAAAGGGGGCTGAAGATATTCTGGTCATCTGCGGCGGTATTATCCCGCAACAAGATTATCAATATCTGTATGATGCTGGTGTTGCTGCCATTTTTGGACCTGGCACCGCTATTCCCGAAGCCGCTACGAAAACGCTGAACGCAGCCACCGATAATCTGATGCGTATGCATAACTATCGTAGTGACCGTCTATCCAAAGCAGCTGGCGAGCAGCCTGTCAGCCTACAACTATTTCATAGACCCTAAATAGCCTTTAGCCGCCGCTGCGTAATTTTGTTAAGGTGGTGCGCGGTGTAATCGCATCCACATTGATATCTAGCTCTATTACGCCGCCATTTTCAGCCGTAACAGCTTTATCAAAAGCGGCCTCAAACGCCTCTGTTTTTGCAACCGTAAACCCAGCCATACCATAGGCCTGTGCTACCGCAGCAAAATCAGGATTATAGAGATTGGTTCCAGAAATCCGGTCGGGATAATCGCGTTCCTGATGCATGCGGATAGTGCCGTAAGAACCATTATTCAGCACGATAATTATTAGCTTAGCGCCAGCCTGAATAGCGGTGCCAAGCTCTGCAATACCCATCTGAATATCACCATCCCCTGCAAAACAAACAACCTGCCGACCCGGATGGGCAACCCCTGCGGCAATCGCGGCAGGCAAGCCATAGCCCATTGCGCCGCTTTGCGGTGCCAGTAACCGCTGTTTTGGGCCAAAACAAAATGCCTTATTCGGCCAGAGGGCAAAGTTCCCTGCCCCATTTGTTAAAATGGCATCCTCATCTAGCTTGTCTTGCAATATCGCCATGATAGCCGACATATCAACTGGGCTATCCTGCGCTGCTGGACGCAGGGATGCGATATAAGCGTCTCTATTTTTCTGGATAAAACCCTTGCGCTCAGATAGCTTGGCATTACTTACCGAGCTGCTTTCTAATGCCATAGCAAATTGATTGGGCCCTGCATGCAGGGATAAAGCAGGATGATAGATTTTACCAATTTCTAAATCAGACGCATGCACATGGATAATTTTCTGTTTTGAATAGGGAACATCCAGCAACGTCCAAGCTTGTGTTGTTCCCTCCCCTAGGCGGATATTCAAGGCCAGAATAACATCTGCCTCCCGCATCGCTGAAGAAATATGCGGCGCCATACCAACACCAGCATCCCCAATATAGATAGGGCTGTGATTATCAATGACATCATGATAGCGAAAAGCGGCAGAGACCGCGATATTCTGGCTTTCAGCAAAACGCTGCAACGCTTTCTTGCCTGCCACATTCCAGCCACCACCCCCCGCAATTATCAGCGGATTTTCGGCTGCTGACAGCATCTCCAAAGCCTGTGTTAGCCCATCTTTATCCACCCCAGCCTCTGCGATCACTACCGGCTGACATGGCTTGGATTCTGTAGACTTTGTAAGCATATCTTCTGGCAGGGCGACCACTACCGGCCCCGGGCGGCCAGAAAGCGCCATATGAAATGCACGGCTAATGACCTCTGGGATTCTATCTGGGTTATCAATTTCCGTCGCCCATTTTGCGAGCGGGGTAAAAAAGGCACGATAATCCACCTCCTGAAAAGCTTCCCGCCCCTTATCATTTACCCCAACTTGGCCAATGAATAATATCATTGGCGAACTATCTTGCATCGCTGTATGCACCCCGATAGAGGCGTTTGTGGCGCCCGGCCCTCTGGTTACAAAGCCGATACCGGGGGCTCCGGTCAGCTTGCCATAAGCCGCAGCTGCAAACCCTGCTGCACTTTCATGACGGCAAAGGGTAAATTTGATGTCCGCATCATATAACGCGTCCAGAACGGCCAAATAAGATTCCCCCGGCACACCAAAACTTGTTGTTACACCTAAATTAGATAGGCATTCTACCAGAAGCTCTCCGCCTGTACGTGATGATGGGCTCACCGCTTTCTCTCCCCTTAGCCATTGAAAACACACTTTTAAGCTTATCTACACAACTGTATAATTGACAAGCCTTGAAAGCAGATAAGTTACTTCCCACATATTTTATGAACGGCAAATAAAGTTGGTGGTGTGTCACGGCCTTGTTTGCAGGCGAGAGCAAAAGAAGATGCCGCATATTGTTAGGTTTTCGGCTTTGCCGCTTTGTAACTAGAACGCAGGACTTCATTATCAATAACAAAAAGCAATTGCGCTTAGATATCGTAAGGCAAAGGCTTCTTGATGTGAGGAGTATAGAGATGAACACAGAACATTTCACCGCAACCGTTAGAAAAGCGTTTGGCACGGCCCAGACTATTGCATTGCGCCGTCACCATCAGCGCATGACTGATCTACATTTCCTAGCGGCATTATTAGAGGATGACGGGCAAGCTGCTGGCCGGCTATTGATGCGCAGTGGGGCGGCTATGGATGCGCTCAATGACGGGCTAGAGGCAGCTTTATCCAAACTCCCTGAGGTAACTGGAGGCGGCGCGGATAATTTACAGATTGATCCCGGCCTTGGCCGTATTGTAGCCGATGCAGAAGGCTGGACAAAACAACGCGGTGATAGCTTTATTTCAGTAGATGCTATGTTAGTGGCTATTTGTGGCGGCAAAAGCACAACTGCCAAACTGCTAGGCACAGCAGGCGTCCAGAAAAAACAGCTGGAAAGCGTTATTGATGAGCAGCGCAAAGGGCGCACAATCGACAGCGACGTCAGTGACGAGATGATGGAAAGCCTATCCAAATATGCAACTGACCTTACCGCATTAGCCATGCAGGGAAAGCTAGACCCGGTGATAGGCCGTGATGAAGAAGTTCGCCGTACCATTCAAATTCTGGCTCGACGGACAAAAAATAACCCTGTACTTATTGGTGCACCCGGCGTTGGAAAAACCGCTATTGCAGAGGGCCTTGCCCAGAGAATTGTGCAAGGGGATGTGCCCGAAGCCTTATCTGGAAAATCGCTCTTATCTCTGGATATGGGCGCCCTTGTTGCGGGGGCAAAATATCGCGGCGAGTTTGAAGAACGATTAAAAGCAGTGTTGGATGAAATCGAAGCAGCAGAAGGCAATATCATTGTCTTTATTGATGAGATGCATCAGCTCGTTGGCGCTGGCAAAACAGATGGGGCAATGGATGCCTCTAATTTGTTAAAGCCTGCTCTTGCGCGCGGCAAATTGCATTGTATTGGCGCGACAACCTTAGATGAGCACCGTAAATATGTGGAGACAGATGCTGCCCTAACTCGCCGTTTTCAAACCGTTTTTGTTGGTGAGCCTTCGGTTGAAGATACTATTTTTATTCTGCGCGGCTTAAAAGAGAAATATGAGCTGCATCACGGTATTCGCATCACAGATGATGCGCTTGTTGCCGCCGCCCAGCTTTCCAACCGCTATATTAATGAGCGGTTTTTGCCCGATAAGGCGATAGATGTAGTCGATGAAGCTGCCAGCCATATCCGCATTCAAACAGATAGCAAACCGCCTCAGCTAGAGGCAACAGATAGGCAAATAATGCAGCTGAAAATTGAGCAAGCTGCCCTGACGCGAGAGGCTGGTAATGCCGCAAGCAAAAAACGCTTGGGAAAACTGCAAGAGCAGCTAGAAACCCTAACGTCAGAATCAGAACAGATGACAAAAAAATGGGACGCCGTAAAACGCCAGATGGCAGAGATTGCCACGCTGCAACAAAAAATTGAAGATTGCCGGTATAATCTTGAAGTCTCACAGCGTCAGGGGGATTTGGAAAAAGCTGCCGAGCTTACTTATGCTACGCTACCTAGCCTTATTTCTGATCTTGAAACAGCCAAAGCAGCGCTGTCCGGCTCAGATCTGATAGAAGAGCAGGTCGAACAAAGGCATATTGCGCAGATTATCAGCCAATGGACAGGTATTCCGGTGGCAAAGATGATGGAAGGCGAAGGCGAAAAATTGCTGGATATGGAAAGCGTGCTTAGCCGCCGCATCATTGGCCAGAAGGAAGCAATCAACACGATATCTAATGCAACAAGACGTGCGCGTGCCGGTCTAAATGATCCCAACCAGCCTCTTGGTAGCTTTCTCATGCTTGGGCCAACAGGGGTTGGCAAGACCGAAATGGCAAAAACACTAGCGGATTTCTTGTTTGATAATGAAGAAGCTATTTTGCGCTTAGATATGTCTGAATATATGGAAAAACATTCCGTATCACGTCTTATTGGTGCGCCTCCGGGCTATGTTGGCTATGATGAAGGGGGCGCCCTTACCGAAGCGGTGCGTCGGCGCCCCTATCAGGTGATTTTATTTGATGAAATCGAAAAGGCACACCCTGATATCTTTAATATCCTCTTGCAGGTGCTGGATGACGGGCATTTGACGGACGGTCAGGGACGGCGTGTTGATTTCCGCAATACGATGATTTTACTGACCTCCAATCTGGGTTCAGCCCCCTTATTGGCCCTGCCAGATGATGCCTCAGTAGATGCAGCGCGTGATGGAGTTATGGAGGAGGTTCAAAATGCCTTCCGGCCAGAATTTCTGAACCGGCTTGATTCCATTCTGCTATTTCAGCGTCTAAGCCGTAACCATATGGGCGCCATTGTTGATATTCAATTCAGCCGCCTAAAAGCGCGCCTTATCGACAGAGATATTCAGTTACAGCTTCATGAAGACGCACGAGAATGGCTCGCAGATCAGGGGTATGATCCACAATATGGCGCCCGCCCTTTAAAAAGGGTGATGCAGAATGAGTTGCAAAACAAACTTGCAGAAGCCCTATTGGCAGGTGAGATGGGCGATGGCGCAAAAGTTGTCATTGAAAAAACAGATGTTCCGACCGGCTTGCATTTTAATATTACCCAAGCCTCACTAGCGGCAAGCGCGTAACTTTTCTTCCTTTGCTGGCGGTAAATAACAAGGCAAATGAAAGAAGAGCAAACAACATTTTGTTCTGTTTATTATTCGGCTTATGATAGTCTTTAACGGGCTTATACTCCCCTTGGCTAATGGAGGTTGATATTGCAATGATTTGCCGAAGGCCAATTTCAGATGCTGCTAGAAAGCTGGTATTGGCAGCCGGATTAATCACAAGCGCTGTTTGGCTAGCCACCGCGATGCCGGCCATGGCAAAAACATCTGTCTGGCTAGATGAAACTACTGAAATTCGCTATAGCGCTGGGTGGTATCGTGCTAATGGTAGCGATGGGGATTTTATCGATATTAACATTTCTGATGTGGATATCTATGAGCACGGCCAACAACGCGGCTATATCGAAAAACTGGTCTTGAAAACAGATGGCATTGGTGAGAATATCGTTGCCATCGAAACAGCATTATTGAAGAATTTTACCTATTCTACCAACACAGGCGAAACCCTGGCCATTGGGCATGTTTCTGGTAAACATCTGGTGGTAGCTGACGATTATCGCATGGAGGAATACCGCGAACGTCATAGCGGACAAAGCCCATTGCGCAGTATGGCCGAAATAAAGAATATCCAGTTTTATTCAGAAAATGAACATTTCGAATTCGAGATTTCCAGTATCAGCCTTGATGGTCTGCTAGCCCCTGCTGAGTTTGATGCCCTTCCCGATAATTCACGCAGTGAGATTAGCTTAAACGGTCTGGTGTTGCGGCAAATTTCGGGAGACAGAAGCCTGAGCGAAATAGATGCCTTTTTTGCTGTATTGGGCAGTGATCAGCTTGCCCTAGATATCAACATGAATTTTGAGAGTATAAAAAAAGCAGACGCCCTGAAATTACAGGGTGTCATAAGTCTTTCTGCGTCCAATTTGATGGATATCGAGGCCGACTTCACGCTGGATTTCACGAAACATGAATATCAAGCCTTAGACCAGATAGTGAAGTTTTATCTGGAAACACAAACACCGCAAGCAGAAGAAGCGGCTAGTCTTGCCTTGCTAAGCGTTGTTTCCGGCTTTTCAGTTGATTTAAAAGATGCCGGTCTATTGGAGCTTATCACCCGCCTACAAGGTAATCAGGCAACAGAAATAACAATTATGATCCTGCAAATGAGCTTAAACGAAATGCTGCCGCGTCATGCGCTCGCAATCGGCACACCTATCGAAGCTTTTTTGAAACAAGGCGGCAGATTGCAGCTGCGCACGGATATTACCCCGCGTCTATCTCCAACCGAAATGCTGGCTTTGCAATTTGACCCAGAGCGCATTATTGACCGGATCAAACTGCAATTTACCCATTCACGCCAAAATTAGGCTAATGCCATAAAGCTGGCCGGAATTAAGCTAATGGCATTAAGCAGCCCCGTATTAAGCAGACAGGCCGCGCTCCATCAACCTTGTCATGCGTTTCGCAAATTCTGTTAGGCTAGCAGGCGGGCGTCCTTCCAAAATCTGCGCCTGATCAAGCAACATTTTAGCCGCATCATCTAGCAGTGCAGGGTCACCATTGGCTTCGATTTGGCTAGCCATACCCTTAATCAACTTATGATTAGGATTTATCTCTAATATTCTTGGGCTGCCGGCAAAATCTTTATTATGCGCCTTCATAAGCCGTTCCATCTGGATATCCATCCCCTCTTCATCAGCGACCAGACATACAGGGCTATCGGTTAAGGTTTTTGACAGTCTTACCTCTTTTACATCCTCGCCAAGGGTCGCTTTAACCTTGGTAATCAGGCTCGCAAACTCTTGATTGCGGGCATCATCGTCTGGTGTCTCTTCTGCCTTTTCAGCATCTGACTTTGGGGCCACCTTATCTAGATCAGAAATCCCTCTCGTCGCAGAGGCAAAGGCCTTGCCTTCAAACTCTGTTACTGCCTGCATCCAAAATTCATCTACCGGATCTGTCATCAACAGAACGTCAATATCGCGGGCACGAAAGCCTTCTAAATGCGGTGAGGTTTCTGCCTGCTCAGCATTTTCCGCTGAAAGCGTGTAAATTTTATCCTGTGTATCTGGCATCGCGGCGAGATAATCCGCAAGGCTGATAAGCGTGCCTGAGCGAGCAGAGCGGAACAGGCAAATTTCTAAAATCTTATCTCGGCTTTCAATATCTTCATATAAGCCTTCTTTTAAGACCATCCCAAACTGATCCCAAAATGCTTCATAGGCCTCTGGGTCTTTTTCTTTCTTTTTCTTAAGCTCGCCCAAAATACGCTTTATCAGCGCTTTACCAATTTTCTGAACCGAAGGGTTCTTTTGCAGCATCTCGCGGCTGACATTCAAATCCATATCTGGTGTATCGATAACACCGCGAATAAAACGCAGCCAAGGCGGGACGATATCCTCGCATTCATCCGTGATAAAGACGCGGTTAATATAAAGAGACATGCGTGATTTACGGTCTGGATTGAACAGATCAAACGGGCGCGAGGTGGGCACAAACAGCAAGCTTGTGTAATTAAGCATCCCTTCCGTGCTATTATGCAGCGTCATAAAGGGTTCGTCATATACCGCTCCGATTTGGCGATAAAACTGCGTATAATCTTCCTCTGAAATATCCTTTTTAGTGCGTGTCCAAATCGCAGAACCAGTATTAAGTTGGCGCGGCTCATCCACCTTTGGCGGCTGCCAATTTACCGCATAACCGAGATGGTCTGAATATTTGCGCACCAGATAGCCAATGCGCGTCTCATCTAGAAAATCCTTCTCTCCCTTTTTTAGATGTAGCGTAATATCGGTGCCAGCTTGCGCACGTTTCGCTTCATCAAGGCTGTATCCAGTTTTGCCATCTGATGACCAATGCCATGCCTTTTCATCACCAGCTTTGCGGCTAATAACATCTATCTTATCTGCGACCATGAAGGCAGAATAAAACCCAACCCCAAACTGGCCAATAAGCGAGAAAGCATCTTTTGATTTTTTGTCGCTAGATGTTTCTGCCTGAATTTGTTCGATGAACGCTTTCGAGCCAGAGCGCGCGATAGTGCCTAGCGCGGAGGCCATATCAGCATCATCCATTCCTACCCCGTTATCGGAAATCGTCAGGGTTTTGGCTTTTTCATCCGCAACAATATGGATTGCGTAGCCTGTTTCACTATGCAGGGATTGGTCTGTTGCAGCCATATAGCGGCGCTTATCCAACGCATCTGATGCGTTTGAAATCAGCTCTCGCAGAAAAATCTCTTTTTCCGAATAAAGAGAGTTGATAACGATATCGAGGATTTTGCCAGTATCGGCTTCGAAATCATGCTGTTTAGCGGCCATAATTCACCTATATGCGATCAGTAGTTTTATCTTTTTTATCAAATCTGCATGTGGGTGGAGAGGTGTATTTTTTCAAGAGGAGATAGAGAATAGAAGTCATAATTTTATGCCCCTTCACACCCCAAGGGCTTACTATGGCTGCTACAATCCGCTATAAGGGCTGAAATATTCGAACTTTGCGGTAATTTAGCCTTATTGTGAACCACGCTCTTATCATCCAACCCGAATTGAAGCAGGCCAGTCTAAAGCAGGCCGGTGCGCTTAGCGATATGCGCACCCCGCAAGATAGGCTTGAGGAAGCTTGCGGCCTAGCGGCAGCCATTGATTTAGAAATTGTGCATACTGAGATCATTACGATGGCACGCATACGTGCTGCTTCGCTTTTGGGCCCGGGGGTGGTTGAACGTATCGCGGCAACGGCCGAAGCCTTAGACCATCCGCTAATCATCATCAATGCCAGCTTAACTCCCGTACAACATCGTAACCTTGAACGCGCACTGGGCTGCAAGGTGATTGACCGTACCGCGCTGATTTTGGAAATTTTTGGCGCACGTGCCCAAAGCCATGCTGGCCGCCTGCAAGTAGAGCTAGCTGCCCTAACCTTTCAGAAAAGCCGATTGGTGCGTTCATGGACGCATCTAGAGCGACAGCGCGGCGGCGGCGGTTTTCTGGGTGGGCCGGGGGAGCGCCAGCTTGAGTTGGATAAGCGAATGCTGACTGACCAGATAAAACAAATCCGTAAAGAATTAGGCGAGGTGAAGCGCACCCGCACCTTGCAGCGTGCAAACCGGAGGCGCTCGCAAACCCCAACCATTGCGCTGGTTGGCTACACCAACGCTGGCAAATCCAGCCTTTTTAACCGGCTAACGGGTGCGGATGTGCTGTCCAAAGATATGCTGTTTGCCACGCTTGACCCAACCATAAGAGGGGTTGAGCTTCCCAGCGGACGCTCTGTTCTGATGGGCGATACGGTAGGGTTTATCAGCAATCTGCCTACAGAGCTGGTGGAAGCTTTTAAATCTACGTTAGAAGAGATTAATCAAAGTGACCTTATCTTGCATGTGCATGATGTTTCTGCCGCAGATTTTGAGCAAGAAGCAAGCGATGTACGCGCCGTTCTAGGGGAAATTGGTATTGATGTTATGGAACAATCAAGCAAAGTTCTGAACGTCTACAACAAATCCGACAATCTGGAAGCAGAAGCGCTAGCTATTTACAGGGAAAGCCTAGATGGCGTTTTATGCTCAGCTACCTCAGGTGCCGGGCTAGACCTTTTATGCCAGCATATAGAGGATATCTTTAATGAGGGCGACATGTGCTTGTCTTTAGCACTGGCCCCGCAACAGGCCTCTGCTGGGGCGTGGCTTTATGAAAATGGTCAGGTTAGCGCCTCCAGCTATGATGAAAATGGCCAGCATCATATTACTGTTACCCTTAGCATCGCTGATAAGCAGCGCTTTGCGCGGCAATGGCCCGATATTGCTCTGCCTGAAGCATCTCTACCTGAAGTATCTCAGGCAAAATAATCACCATAGAGGCCAAAAAAAATTCCCTTATGAAAAAAACGCAGAAAACTATTTTAATCACCGGATGCAGCAGCGGTATAGGACTGGATGCGGCGATGCGCCTACAACGCCATGGCTGGCTAGTTTTGGCCAGTTGCCGGAGTGAGGCAGATTGTGTCTTGTTACGTGAAAAGGGTCTGCATAGCTTTGTTTTGGATTATGCAGATAGCCGCTCCATTCAACGCGGATGGAAGCAGGCTATGGATATTACCGGCGGGAAGTTAGATGTATTATTTAATAACGGCGCTTATGCGCTACCCGGCGCGATAGAAGATATACCTGTTGCGGGGTTAAGAGAAAATTTTGAGGCTAATTTTTTCGGATGGCACGAGCTTAGCTGCCTTGCTCTGAAGGTGATGCGAGCTCAAGAAAATGGCCGTATCCTTGTCAATTCATCTGTGCTGGGCTTTGCGGCTCTGCGCTTTCGTGGCAGTTACAACGCCACTAAATTTGCGCTAGAGGGTTGGGCAGATACCTTGCGGCTAGAGCTTGCCAATAGTCCCATTAAAATTGTGCTGATAGAGCCGGGGCCTATTCGCACACGCATCCGAATAAACAGCCTGCCGCATTTCCAGAAATGGATAAATTGGCAAGCCTCACCTTTAAAAAGAACCTATGAAGAAGAACTCATCCCGCGCCTAAATGCGCCAGAAGATGGCCCGAAAGATAGATTTGAATTGCCGGTAAGTACGGTCAGTGATGCCGTTTTACATGCCTGTACCGCACGCCAGCCAAAGATACGCTACAGGATTACCACGGCCACCAAACTAGCGAGTTTGTTTAAATGGGCGCTCCCTGCCCGGCTTTGGGACAAGCTAGCCGTCAGGCTTTAGACTCCAAGACTCTGGGGGTTACCTCTTACTCGCTTTAACCACCGCCTGCTCAACACCAGCCTGCTCAATAACCTCATTAACCAAACCATTGACGAGAATTTCGCCCAATTGGTTTTCGGCAATAAAAATACCAAAATCCTTGCGCCCATAGCTATAGGCAGGAACAAATGCGAAGATAGCTGTCTTATTATCTGGGCAAAGCTGACTAGCAATGTCGCGTAACTCATCATCCTGCCGGCTATCAAAACAGACCGAAACTGCGACAAAAAATGCCTGCAAGCCGCTATCTTTAACCTCTATATCCACTTGCCAAGTGATCAGAATATTCGGCGTTTCTGTGTGTTCGGCTAATAGCGCAGATAGCTTGCCATCATAATCTGCCATCACCTCATCAAGGGTTATCACAAGCGGGGCTGTATCTTTAGTCATCATTGTTCCTTAGGCATATAGCGTTGCATTCTTGTAGCTGATTTATTCAGAGCGAGCATCATTTTTACGGTAAAATAGCGCTAGAACCGCCGCAAAAGCAGCGAATAAAGCGCTAATACGCAAGGTTTCCTGCAAAGAGCTGGCAAATAGGCCGCGAATGAGGCGCATGATGTTTTCTTGCTCACTAACAGGCCAATCTGCTGGCAAGGTTATCGCCGCAATCATCGCCCGGTTATCTATCAGAAAAGCCTGTTTGTCTGGGGACAAGCTTGTATCCCCCAGCGCTGCTGTTAGGTTTGCAGCGTAATCTCCGCCTATCCAATAGCCAAATACGGCAATCCCTAGTAAGGGGCCAATCCGCGAGACTGCATTATTTACGCCGCTGGCCAACCCGTCGCGCCCCGGCCCTGCCGCCGCCATCGCCACTGTGGTCAGCGGGGCTGCAAATAATCCAACGGCGAATCCGATTACAATCATCCCCGGAAATACAGACCGCAGATAATCACCATCAGCAAAGCTTAACCAAAATAGCGATATCGACATGAGCGCAGCAGAGGAAAACAGAATGAGGCGTGGCCCGTAAATAATTGCCATACGCCCAGCGCGCGCTGAGATAAAAAATACAATAACAGAAATAGGCAGGGAAGCCGCACCTGCTTGCAAAGCGGTATAGCCAAAAGCCTGTATATAAAGAAAGCTCAGAAAATACATCGCCGACTGAAATCCAGCAAACAGCACCAGCGTTTGCACCGATACCAGCACAAACCTTCGGTCTTTCATTAAGGATACAGGCAGCATTGCCGTTTTAATCTTGGTTTCTGCCCAGAAAAATACCCCAAGCAAAACAGTTCCTACGACCAGAACAATTAGCTCTATCGGGTGGAAATAGCCCTCTCTGCCCGCCTCTAATAAGCCATAGGTGATAAGTCCTAGCGCCGCTGTGATCAGAACAGATCCATAGATATCTAGCGGCAGTGGCTTGGCTGGCTCGAAAGGGGGCCGTGGCAAGCTAGCTAACATCCCCAATACAATCAGTGAAATCGGCAAATTAAGTAAAAATACGAAATGCCAAGACAGATAATCTACAGCCAACCCGCCAACCAGCGGGCCAATAGGTATCGCTATCGCCACAATTGCTGACCATCGTCCAATGGCTATGCCGCGCTCATCTGGCGGAAAAGCTGCATTAATCAGCGCCAGACTGGCTGGGACCATCAAGGCAGCTGAAATTCCCTGTGCGGCACGAAAGAAAATCAGCCATTCAGCAGAGGGTGATACCGCACATGCAAAAGAGGTAAGGGCAAAAAATGCCACCCCCCAGCGCAGGGGACGCCGCCGCCCTAATGTATCGCCAAGTGCGCCCCCTGCCATCATCAGCGCGGCTAAAAATAGTAAGTAGATTTCCAGCACCCAATGTATGTCAGTTGCAGATGCATTCAGGCTGGATTGAATAAAAGGTAGCGCGACATTTAATGCAGTTGCATCAATAAACCCCATAGCCGTTACCAACGCGGCTATTATGATAACTTTCTGGCGCTGAAGCTCTGAAAACTTAGAAATTTTCTGCTTTTCTGCCATTTTTTCTAAACCCGACTATCATGTAAATTCTAATCTAAAAAACAGCTGGCTTGAAGAAAAGCAGCTGGCCTCTGTCTAGTGTAAACGCACTAAACCAACAAACTAGGCAAACTACTTATCCAAGAAACACTGGGCTAACTATTTAAGCCAACTACTTACGCCAAGCGCTCAGCTATTGCTTTACCACAAGTAATCGTATCTGCCTCACCGCCCAGATCGCGGGTGCGCAGACGGCTATCTTTCAGCGTATCTGAAATCGCTTTCACCATCGCATCTGAAGCATCCTTGTGCCCTAGATGTTCGAGCATCATCGCCCCTGCCCAAACCTGACCTATCGGATTGGCAATGCCCATACCAGCAATATCAGGTGCAGAACCATGCACAGGTTCAAACAATGACGGGAAATCCCCTTCTGGATTAATATTACCAGAAGGGGCAATGCCAATAGTTCCCGTACAGGCAGGGCCTAGATCTGAGAGAATATCGCCAAAAAGATTTGAGGCTACCACCACATCAAATTTATCGGGGTTCAATACAAAATGCGCCGTTAAAATATCAATGTGATATTTATCAACGAAAATATCCGGATAGGATTTTGCCATCTCCTCTACCCGCTCATCCCAATAGGGCATAGAGATAGAAATGCCATTTGATTTTGTCGCAGAGGTAAGATGTTTTGCCTCTCTTTTAGAAGCTAGCTCAAAGGCATATTTCAAAATGCGATCAACGCCAGTGCGGGTCATTATTGTTTCTTGAACCACAAATTCACGATCTGTATCTTCGAACATCCGCCCGCCGATAGAGCTGTATTCGCCTTCGGTATTTTCCCGCACAATCCAGAAATCAATGTCTCCCGGCTCGCGCCCTGCCAAAGGCGAGGGCACACCCGGCATTAAACGCACTGGGCGCAGATTTACATATTGATCAAACTCGCGCCTGAATTTTAGCAAAGACCCCCATAGCGAGATATGATCAGGCAGAATTTCTGGCCAACCAACCGCACCAAAGAAAATTGCATCATGCGCAGTTAGGCTCTCCTGCCAATTATCGGGCAACATCTGGTGATGTTTTTGATAATAATCAATGCTGGAGAAAGGATATTCTGTAAATTCCAAATTAATGCCAAACTTGTGACAAGCAACTTCAAGGGCTCGCAAACCTTCTGGCATAACTTCTTTACCAATTCCGTCACCGGCTATTACAGCAATCGAGTATTTATTCTTTAATGCCATGAAGTTCCCTAAAATTATTCTAACGCTGGATCTACTGATTTTTTGAGGGTACAACTATAACTTTTTATCAGCAATGGAATTCGTTTAAAACCATCGGCATAAGAACCCTAAAAATTACCTGAATGAGAGGCGAAAATGGCTGCACCACTTATTGATGGATTTCAACATTTCAGAGAAAATTTTTTTGGAAAAGATAAAGAATTCTTCGCGCAATTGGTAGAGCGTGGCCAAAGACCAAAAATTATGATTATCTCTTGTGCAGATAGCCGAGTAGACCCGGCAATTTTGTTTAATACGCGCCCGGGTGAGCTGTTTATGGTACGTAACGTCGCCAACCTTATCCCTCCTTACGCCCCTGATGACGGACATCACGGGGTGAGCGCCGCAATTGAATTTGGCGTGCGCGACTTGGAAGTGGAGCACATTATTGTTTTGGGACATGCGTTTTGTGGCGGCATTCAGGCATTATGCACCCATCATCGAGAAGCACATAAAAATAGTACACAAATTACTACTTCTTGTCGTGAATTTCTCAATAGTTGGATCAGCATTGCAGACCCAGCTATTCAGGATATTGATTTAGAAAACTGGGAAGACAGCTTTCAACATGATGCAGAACGTTCCTCTATTAAAAATTCACTATCAAATCTTTCTGGTTTTCCATGGGTCTCTGAAGCAGTACAGACAGGCAGACTAAACCTTCATGGTTGGTGGTTTGATATGGAAAACGGCGCACTTTGGGGACTAGATGAAGCAAGCGGAGACTTTATCAAGCTTTCACCCAATCCATCTGAAAGTAAGCCTTTTTAGATGAGTGTATCAGACTGGGTATCTTTAGCACTCATCTGCCTTCTGGGGGCAAGCTCCCCCGGCCCCAGTCTGATAGTTATTCTTAGCAACACGCGTCTTTATGGCCGCAATGCCGGCCTATCCGCCTCTATTGGACATGGGCTTGGGGTTTTCATTTATGCGTTGCTTGCGGCCACCACTCTAGGGCTTATCCTCAGCCATTATCAACTGCTATTTACCCTTATCCAGAGCGCAGGGGCTTTGTTACTTCTCTGGATAGGGGTGCGGCTGCTAAAAGCCACTTTTGGCCAAAAAATCCGCAAAGAGGCAGACTCGCCGCCAGTGGCTGGCCTGACCCATAGTTTTCGTGATGGGCTAGCGATTGCCTTATTCAATCCTAAAATTGCGACCTTCTTTGCCTCTCTTTTTAGCCAGTTTATCACTCCAGAGCAAAGCGTTACGACGCATTTAGGCATGGCGAGCCTTGCTGGATTTATTGACGGCGCCATTTATGTTGCGATGGTTTGCCTTGCTAGCACTAGGGCTAGCCAGAACTGGCTGGAACGTTACCAGAAACAAATTGATGTCAGCTTTGCTGTTTTGTTATTAGCACTGGGATTATCCCTGTTTGTGAGCCAGATAAATCAATTGCTATAGCGGATCCATTCTGGCAAAACAAAAATGGTCAATAATTGGCTGTCTTTGGCGGGCGCGGCTGCGTGATTAGCTTTTTAAAATAGCCTTCATAGTAAAATATCCCTTATGGTAATGGTGCAGAAGCTCTGGCCAAGACTTTTTTTTGAGGTGTACGATGTCTGGATTTCCTGTTTTTGCCTCCCGCCGGGTACGCGCTACCCCTTTCACCCCTCGTGTAGAGGCTGCGGGGCTATCCTCCTATACCGTTTACAACCATATGCTGTTGCCTTCTAGCTTTGCCTCACTAGAGGAAGATTGTGCCCATTTGAAACGAGCTGTGCAAATCTGGGATGTATCTGTTGAACGGCAAGTCCAGCTAAAAGGCCCTGATGCAAAAAAATTAGCCACTTTAATGAGCGCACGCAACCTTAGCAAAGCTGTGCCCGGCAAAGGCTATTACACCCCTATTTGCCAAGCTGATGGCGGTATGTTGAACGACCCGATAGCCTTATGCATCGATGAGGATGTTTTTTGGTTCTCTATCGCCGATTCTGATATGTTGTTATGGGCTGCTGGCCTAGCCCATGCCTATGGAATGGATGTTGAGGTAAGTGAGCCAGATGTATCACCGCTTGCTGTGCAAGGCCCGCTAGCGCAAAGCGTGATGGCAGAGATTTTCGGTGATGCCATAACCGCGTTAAAGTTTTTTGCTTTTGATTATTTTGACTGGCGCGGCCATAAATTAATGATAGCGCGTTCGGGATGGAGCAAGCAGGGCGGCTTTGAAATTTACCTGCATGATAGCACCCTTGGCTTGCAACTCTGGGATGATATCTGGGAAGTTGGGAGCGCCTATGATATGCGCGCAGGTTGCCCAAACCTGATTGAGCGTATCGAAGGGGGGCTGCTATCCTATGGCAATGATATGACACGCGAGGATACCCCGCTGGAATGCGGATTAGAAAAATTCTGTAGCCTTGATTCTGACCATGATTTTATCGGGAAACAGGCCTTGCTAGCGCAGTGTGAAACAGGGCTGAAAAAACAAATAACCGGCCTGATTATTGAGGGAGAAAAGATCGCCCCGATCGCCAAGATAGCCCCCTGCTTCAAAGCTGGTGAAAAATGTGGTTTTGTGACCTCTGCAGTCTTTTCGCCTGACTTTGACTTAAATCTAGGCCTTGCTATGCTAGCATCTGAACAGGTCGAGGATGACCTGCCAATAGAGGTTGAAATAGACGGTAAAATGCGCAAGGCACGCCTAACAAGCCTGCCCTTTAAGCCCAAAGCGTAACTAAGAGGCTTAAAGGCGGGCCGCAGGACAGGCCAAAGATAGCGCAAAAAGTGGAAGTGAGGGTCGTGATGAATAAGATGGACGCAACAAATTCTGGCTTCATGGAAAGGCGCGAGGCCAATCATGTGCCACTTACCCCCTTGTCATTTTTATCGAGGGTTGCTGATATCTATCCAACCCGCACGGCGGTTGTTTATGGAAATTTGCGCTATAGCTGGGCAGAGGTTTATGAACGCGGCGTTAGATTGGCAAGCGCACTTGTAAAGGCTGGCGTCAAAAAAGGGGAAGTTGTTACCGTAATGGCGCCAAACCTGCCGGCTATGTTTGAAGCGCATTTTGGTGTCGCAATGGCGGGGGCAGTATTAAACACGCTAAATACGCGCCTTGATATATCCACCATTGCTTATATCCTTGACCATGCCGATACTAGAATTCTGATCAGTGATACTGCTTTTAGTGCAACCATGCGCGAGGCGATGGAACAAAGCCCTAATAAATCCTTAACCGTTATTGATATTGTGGATGAGCAAGATGCAGATTCAGCAGCAGGTCAGCGGCTAGGCGAAATAGATTACGAAAATTTTATTGCTGGCGGCGACGCTGATTACGCATGGCAGATGCCAACGGACGAATGGGCGGCAATGGCCCTGAACTACACCTCTGGAACAAGTGGGCGGCCAAAAGGGGTGGTTTATCACCATCGCGGCGCTTATCTGATGTCTATGGGCACTGTGCCTGTTTGGAATATGCAGATGCATCCCACCTATCTATATGTGGTGCCTATGTTCCATTGTAATGGATGGGGTCATGCATGGATGATGGCTATTTTAGCAGGAACCGTTATCTGTTGCCGCAAAATAGCCGCGGAGGTTATCTACCCGCTATTACATGAGCATAAAGTCACCCATTTTGGCGGGGCACCTATTGTTTTATCCATGCTGGTAAATGCCCCTGATGAGGTAATCCAGCGTCCTAATTGGACGGTGAATGCGATGACAGCAGGGGCGCCGCCGCCAGCTGCGGTTTTAGAAAAAATTGAAAAGCTTGGATTTAATGTTACCCAAGTATACGGCCTGACCGAAACTTATGGCCATTTGACCCATTGTGCGTGGCATGAAGAATGGGACGAATTGGATTTTGGCGAACGCGCAACCATCAAAGCGCGGCAAGGGGTGCGGTTTGCCCATACGGAATCGATAGAGGTTTTGGATCAGGAAACGGGCATGCCTGTTCCCGCAGATGGTGAAACCCTAGGCGAGGTATGTTTCCGTTCCAACTGTATCATGAAGGGCTATCATAAAAACCCAGAAGCTACCGAAGAAGCGTTAGGGAGCGGGTTATTTAAATCAGGTGATTTGGCGGTGCGCCACCCAAATGGCTATATAGAGATTAAAGACCGGCTTAAAGATATTATTATCTCTGGCGGAGAGAACATATCTTCTGTTGAAATTGAAAGCGTGCTCTATCGCTTCCCCGGTGTTGCCTTTGCTGCGGTGGTTGCAAAGCCAGATGAAAAATGGGGAGAAGTTCCATGCGCCTTCATCGAGATGAAAGAGGGTGTTGAGGCAAGCGCAACAGAAGTTATTGCGTTCACACGCGAACATCTGGCAGGATTTAAATGTCCAAAAGATGTGCGTTTCACCGAAATTCCTAAAACCTCCACCGGTAAGCTGCAGAAATTTATGCTTCGCGCCGAACTCATATCTTAAAACAAACCCAACCAGAATATTCATCACCTGCCGGATGCCCTATTTATAGAAATAATTTATCGGGTAATAAAAGTAATTTATAAGGAAAATCCATGTCAAAAGACCAATTTGAAATTGCCATACTAGCTGGCGACGGCATCGGCACCGAAGTTACCGAGGCGACTTTTGCTGTTGTGGAAGCAGCACGCGCACGCATGGGCGGATTTTCCCTGCAACAGACAAATATTCTAGCAGGGGCTGGCTATTACCGCGACACTGGGCAAGATATTGAAGCAGATGGTGAGGAACGTGCTGGCAAGGCGGATGCCATGTATATTGGCGCCATTGGTCTGCCAGCTATTCGCGCAGTGGATGGCACAGAAATAGCGCCGCATCTGCGGCTTCGTGAACGCTTTCAGCTCTATGCAGGGGTGCGCCCTGTAAAGGCATATAAAGGGGCGCCGCGTATATTGCTGGATGAGCAGGCTAATAATATCGATATGGTTATTATCCGTGAATGCACCGAAGGGCTGTTTTATTCTGCTGCTGTACATAACCGAAGCCCAAGAACCAATGCGGATGAAGCCAGAGAAACCTTGCGTATAACCCGTTCTGTTACGGAAAGATTATGTGATTTTGCCTTTCGTCTAGCCGAAAGACGGGCGCAAGCTGGCGGCAAAAATATGGTGACTTGCGTGGATAAAGCAAATGTATTTCAGGCTTTTGCTTTCTTCCGAAAGATCTTTGATGAACGGGCAGCACAATTTCCTGAGATTAAAAACAGCCATGCCTATGTAGATGCACAAGCATTAGAGCTGGTTAAAAAACCATGGGCATTGGACGTGCTGGTGATGGAAAATATCTTTGGGGATATTTTGTCTGATCTGGCGGGCGGATTGGTTGGTGGTATGGGAATGGCTGCCTCAGCAGAAATAGGCGATGATCATTGCCTGTTCCAGCCGGCGCATGGCAGTGCACCTGATATTATGGGTCAGGATAAAGCGAACCCATTAGCCGCAATATTAAGCGGGGCAATGATGCTAGATTGGCTAGGCTGGCAAGCTGGAAATGAAAAGATGGTAGATGCAGCCCGCCTGATAGAAAAGGCGGTTGAAGATGGCTTTGCTGATGGCGGATTACGGCCTACGGAATTTGGCAGGGATATGGGCCTCAAAGAGATGACAAAGGCGGTGCTAGCCTATACGAGCAAGGCAGAAATCGCTTAAAATAAAAAAAGAGATAAAGGAGCGCAAACATGACCCCAGTTTATATTTTATCTGCGGTACGAACTGCAATTGGCAGCTTTGGCGGCAGTTTAAAAGAATGCGCGCCTATCGATCTTGGCATCATCGCAGCAAAAGAAGCCATTGCACGCTCTGGTCTGCCAGCAAAACAGATAGGGCACGGCGTTTTCGGCAATGTTATTCATACAGAGCCTCGCGATATGTATATCTCGCGCTGTATTACTATTGGTGCGGGCATGGAAGATAGCGCCCCTGCCCTGACCGTCAATCGCTTATGTGGCAGCGGACTTCAAGCGGTGGTTAGCGCCACACAACTTATCCAACTAGGAGACACGCAAACAGCTATCGCAGGCGGTAGCGAAGTGATGAGCCGAGGCGGCTATCTTGTACCAGCAATGCGTTGGGGCGCGCGCCTGGGCCATACAGAGATGACCGATATGATGCTTGGGGCGTTGCATGACCCGTTTGGACTTGGCCATATGGGTATCACGGCTGAAAATGTCGCTGCTGACTATGATATAACACGCGAAGCCATGGATAAATTTGCGCTTGCAAGCCAGCAACGCGCAGCAACGGCCATTGAAAAGGGCTATTTTACGGATCAGATCGTCCCTGTTGAGTTGAAAATACGCCGTGAGGTAAAGGTTTTTACAACTGACGAGCATCCACGCGGCGATACAAGCCTTGAAAGTTTGTCTAGCTTGCGTGCCGCCTTTGCAAAGGATGGTGGGGTAACCGCCGGCAATTCGTCTGGCATTAATGATGGGGCGGCTGCGCTTATTCTAAGTGATGAGGCAAGTGCCAAGTCTGGAAATAAAGCGCCATTGGCCAAAATTATTGCCTATGGATTCGGTGGGGTGCCCGCCCGCATCATGGGTATGGGCCCGGTTCCAGCTTCGCAAATGGCACTAGAACGTGCGGGGCTTAAGGTAAGCGATATTGATGTAGTGGAGAGCAATGAAGCTTTTGCAGCACAAGCCTGTGCGGTAACAAAAGAGCTAGGTTTTACTAGTGATATCGTCAATCCGAATGGCGGGGCTGTCGCGCTTGGCCATCCGGTGGGCGCAACAGGAGCGATTATCTTGACCAAGCTGATTTATGAGCTGCATCGCCGAAATGCGCGTTATGGGCTAGCGACCATGTGTATTG
>Ga0233444_10001456_pt1 | contig 27004 bp, 27 predicted proteins | sample SI_124_October20_6_FD_182792 | JGI IMG/M metagenome (GOLD analysis project Ga0233444, IMG submission 182792) | Seawater microbial communities from Saanich Inlet, British Columbia, Canada - SI_124_October2016_10_MG | ecosystem: Environmental > Aquatic > Marine > Inlet | place: Canada: British... | reverse complement strand
GAACTTGAACAGATGACGTATGCGTTCTTAATAAGACATCTGGGTTTGTTTGTATGAAAAAGGTATCCTGCATGTCTCTTGCTGGGTGCTCTTCCGGAAGGTTTAGCGCACTAAAGTTGTGCCAGTCATCTTCAATTTCTGGACCTTCGGATATGGTGAAGCCCAAACGTGCAAAAATTTCGACAATTTCGTTCTTAACAATAGCCAATGGATGACGTGAACCTAAAGGAAATGCTTCTGCACTCATTGTAAGGTCTATGCCCGAGCCACTGTTTTCTTTACTTTTTTGTAGGGCTTCTTTGAGTTGGTTCACTTTTTCCTGAGCCTTATTTTTAAGCTCATTTACGCATTGGCCAAAATCCTTCTTCTCATGGTTCGGGACTTCTTTAAAGGCAGCAAAAAAATCGTTTAGAATCCCCTTTTTACCTAGGTAGTCGATTCTAAATTTCTCGATGAGTTCAATAGAATCAGCCTCAAATTTTTCAACTAAAAGTATGTGATTCTTAATTTTGTTTAACATGTTTTTTGCTTTATCTCATCGAAATAAAAGTTGATGAGTGAAAATTTGTATATTTGGCTTTTATCAACTGACAATAATACTAAATTATACGGACATATGAAACGCAATTTTTTTCACTTTTTTGGTTTAATGGTAGTTCTTTTTACTGCCTTAACAATGAATTCTTGTGAGGATGTAGTTCATGAATTTAAAGGAGAAGTTACAATTATTGACAATAAGGGTGTTCCGATGCAGGGTGTTACTGTCAGGACAGATGTTGCTGTCCAAAACATACACTCAGTCAACAGAAATGAAGAAACGGATTCTCAAGGCAAGGTGTTCTTTGAGTTTGATAATGTTGCTATCTTAAAAGTATCGGCTGACAAAGATAACTACCACGGTGAAGGGCTCCTTGTTTTGGTTGAAGATGAGTTAGCTAAAGTGACAATTACTGTTTACGAGTAGTCGATCTAAAATTGAACGCCGCTTTCTTCAAAGTATAAAATTGCAGCTTCCTTCATCAGTATAGACTGTTCTCCTGGTTTAAGTGCCGGGAGTTTTTCATTTGTTGTATAATGTGGCCATCCATCTTTGTCTCTCCCTTCTAACTCATAATACCCATAATTACTTAAAAGCCTACAAATGGCAATATGTAATAGGTCTGTCTTCTCCTCCTTAGAAAACTCTCTATACCCTTTGCCTAGTTCTTGTATTCCGATTAGAAATAGTATAGCTTGAAGGTCTAGTGTATCACCTTCACCAAATTCTTTAGAGATAAATGCGACTAGGTTTTCCCATTTTTGTTTTGATTCTTGATTTCTCATTCAATCATTTTTTTTTACAAAAATACAATGTTCTTTCTATTCTACATTTAACTTGTACCTTTATCCTATGAATTATTTTGATTGTATTTTAGTTTTCCCGGTTCTCTACGGTTTGTATAAAGGTTTCTCTAAAGGCCTTATTTTGGAATTGGCCTCTTTGTTGGGTTTATTGCTGGGTGTTTATGGTTCTGTTCGTTTTTCCTCTTTTATTTTTGAGTATCTAAAAAAAGTTTTAGAAATAGATGCTTATTACTTGCAATTAGCTTCTTACGCCTTAACTTTTATTGTGATTGTTTTGTTGGTTACTCTTATTGGTAAAGTTCTTACAATGCTTGTTAAAATGGTTGCATTGGGTTTTGTTAATAGATTGTTTGGTGCTTTTTTTGGTGGGTTAAAAGCACTTCTAGTTCTTTGTGTTTTACTCTTATTTTTTGATAAACTGAACAATCGATTTTCAATTGTAAGTTCTGAAATGACCGAATCATCTATTATATATAAGCCACTTTTATCTTGTTCTATGGATTTGTATCCAAGCGTAATAGAGGAGTATGAGAATCAAAGAAAACAGCTAGAGTAAAAGAGTAATCTATAGCACCGTCGAGATTTCTTTCAACTTTATTTATTTATTGCTTTCACACCCGGTAATTCAATGCCTTCCAAGTATTCTAACATAGCACCACCTCCTGTAGAAACATAGCTCACTTTTTCTTGCATGTTAAATTTTTTAACTGCTGCAACAGAATCTCCGCCACCGACTAAAGAAAAGGCTCCATTATTTGTCGCTTCAGCAATAGCGTTTGCAATAAACTTGGTTCCCTGAGCAAACTTATCCATTTCAAAAACACCCATGGGTCCATTCCAAAGGATGGTTTTAGAGCTTAGGATTGCTTCACTATAAATAACTTTAGTTTTTTCACTTATATCTAAGCCCATCCAGCCCTCTTTAATTTTATCGATGTCTGTAATTTGAGTGTTTGCGTCTTTCGAAAAAGCATCTGCATTTAAAGAGTCTACTGGAATTAATAATTCAACTCCTTTGAGTTTCGCTTCTTTTATCAATGTTTTAGCTAGGGTTAGTTTATCGTCTTCAACTAAAGAATCGCCTACTTTACCCCCCAAAGCTTTTGCAAAAGTATACGACATACCTCCACCAATTATAATTTTATCTACTTTATCCATTAGTTTTGTGATAATGGTAATTTTTGAGGATACTTTTGCGCCGCCCATAATAGCTGTTATAGGTCTTTTACCATTAGTTACTACTTTTTCGAGATTAAGAATCTCTTCAGCCATTAGAAAGCCAAAGTATTTATTTTGGTCAAAATAATCGGCTATGATTGCTGTGGATGCATGCGCTCTATGCGCAGTGCCAAAAGCATCATTTATATACACATCAGCCAGTTGAGCTAGTTTCTTTGCGAATCCCTTATCTCCCTTTTGTTCCTCAGGGTAAAATCGCAAGTTTTCTAAAAGTAAAACCTCTCCAGGTTTTAAGTTTTGAGCAGCCGCTTCTACATTTACTCCGATACAGTCGTTTGTAAACTTAACGGTTGTATTTAATTTAGCAGATAAGTGATTTATAAGATGTTTTAGTGAGAATTTTTCTTCGGCTCCGTTTTTTGGTCTTCCTAAGTGTGATATTAATACCACAGCTCCTCCATCTTTAAGAACTTTTAGTATTGTGGGTAGCGCACCGATAATTCTTGTGTCGTCTGTAATTTCAGACTTTTCGTTTAAAGGAACGTTAAAATCTACCCTTATTAAGGCTTTCTTGCCTTCAAAATTTACTTTGTCTATCGTTTTCATAGCCCAAAAGTAAGTCTTATTTAGGACATGATAGCTTCACTTCTTTTTAGATTGTTTTGTTTTGTTTCTCTCGCACTATTTTTAGCTTAGTGATGAGGTTTTTCAACCAAAAGTAGCTTTAATCATTACGGTTTAATACTTCATAATTCATTTCAAATTGTATCTTTGAATTATGTTATTCGCAAATATCCAAGGTCAGCAAAAATGCAAGCAACTCTTAATACAGATGGTGCATGAACAGCGCGTGCCACACGCACAGTTGTTTTTAGGCTCTCATGGTTCTGGTGGTCTCTTTTTAGCTTTAGCCTTAGCGCAATATATAGCTTGCACTAACAAGCAGTTAAATGATTCTTGTGGTGTTTGTTCTTCGTGTGTAAAACACACAAAGTTTGTGCATCCCGATCTGCATTTTGTGTTTCCCGTTGCGGCAAATCAATCGGTTAAAACAAAGCCAATAAGTAAAAATTTTTTAAAAGATTGGCGCGCTATTTTAACTGAAAGCCCTTACTTTTCTCTGTTTGATTGGATTAAATATATTGGCATTGAAAATAAGCAAGGAATTATTTCAGTAGAAGAAAGTGCTCACATCGTTAAAGATTTGAGCTTTAAGCCTTATGAAAGTGACACTAAAATTATGCTTATTTGGATGCCAGAAAAAATGAACATTCAAGCAGCCAATAAAATATTGAAGATTATTGAGGAGCCTCCTCATAAAACCCTGTTCTTACTGGTTGCAGAGAGTGAGGAAAATATACTGGCAACTGTTTTGTCAAGAACGCAGCTCTTTAAAGTGCCTCGATACCCAGATGCTGAGGTTGTTCAGTTCTTAGTTAGTAGGGGGCTTGCAAGTGAAAAAGCTCAAATGATAGCAACTATTGTAGAGGGTGATATTAATGAGGCTCTAAAATTAGCAGAGTATACCCAAGATGCAGCGCAAAATTCTTTGTGTTTTGTTCAGTGGATGCGTTTGTGTTTTAATGCACTTCAAGTTAAAGACATTGATAAGTTAGTGCAATGGTCTGATACAATGGCTAAGTCAGGGAGAGAGAACCAAAAAAGTTTTCTTCTGTTTGCGACTAACGTAATGCGAGATGCATTGCTAAAAAATTATGGTCTTTCTGCCCTAATGAAAATGAATATTAGTGGACAGAATTTTACCCTAGAGAAATTTGCACCTTTTGTACATGCAGAAAATTGTATGAGTATAATTGAGGAGCTAAATATGGCGCAATTGCATATAGAAAGAAATGCAAATTCTAAGATAGTATTCTTAGACACTTCTTTTAAAATTGCAAGATTGCTTCATAAAAAATTAAAACAGGCAATAGCCTGATAAAAACATAAAAATGGCGTGTACGAATTGTTCAACAACAGCGGGCAATGCTCCAGGTTGTCAAAGTAAAGGATCTTGTAGTACTGGAAATTGTGGCAAAATGCCTGTTTTCAATTGGCTCTCTAATATGAGTTTGCCTTCTGGTCAAGAACCCTTTAATATACTAGAGGTTCGTTTTAAAAACGGACGAAAAGAATTTTTCTTAAACAAACATAACCTCAGTATTCAGATGGGGGATACTGTAGCGGTGGAAGGAAGTCCAGGGCATGATATAGGTGTTGTATCTCTAAAAGGAGAGTTGGTGCGTTTACAGATGCGCAAAAAGAAAGTTGCTGTAGACAGTGAGGAAGTAAAGGTTTTGTATCGTCATGCTTCTGAAACGGATATTGAAAAATGGGTTCTTGCAAGAGAAAGAGAATCAGCTGCCATGTATAAAGCTAGAGAATTTGCCTCATCTCTTAATTTAGATATGAAAATTGGAGATGTTGAGTTCCAAGGTGACAATATTAAGGCTACTTTTTATTACACGTCTGAAGGTCGTGTAGATTTTAGAGAGTTGATAAAATTAATGGCTGAAGAATTTAAGGTTCGTATAGAAATGCGTCAAATAGGCACACGACAAGAAGCGCAACGAATGGGGGGTATTGGCTCTTGTGGAAGAGAGCTTTGTTGCAGTACTTGGTTAAACGATTTCAGATCTGTGAGTACCAGCGCTGCTCGTTACCAGCAACTATCTTTAAATCCTCAGAAGTTAGCCGGTCAATGCGGTAAACTTAAATGTTGTTTAAATTATGAGTTAGATATGTATGTTGAAGCTCTTAAAGGTTTTCCTGACTCGAACTTAAATCTAAAGACTAAAAAAGGAGAAGCTTTTCAACAAAAGATGGATATCTTTAGACGTAAAGTTTGGTATTCATATAAAAGTGATCCTTCGAGATTTATTGAGCTGAATCTAGATAAAGTTCAAGAAATTGTTTCGCTTAACAAAAAAGAGGATTTGCCTGAATCTTTAGAAATGTATGTGCAAACTTATATTGAAGTTGCGAAGCCCGATTACGAGAATGTAGTTGGTCAGGATAGTATTACTCGTTTTGATAAGAAATCTTCGTCTAAAAAATCAAATAAAAAAAGATCTAACAGAAACAGTTCAAAGAAACCTTCAGCTAATGTTAAATCTAGTGAGGGTAGCCCATCAAATAAGCCTGGTAGAAATCAAAAGCAATTTCAAAGTCAAAAAAAGAACCAATCATCAAACCCAAATCGTAAAAATTCAACCCAAAGAAATACTCCAAAAACAAAGGGAAGTTAAGCGAATTCAACTGAGGAAAATGAAAATATTGCCAAATAAATATCTTTTTTTAGTACCATTATTGTTCTTTTTTTCTTGCGATAGAGAAAAGATTTACGATACTTATGTTGCCATAAATACGGCTGGTTGGGATGCCTCTTTTTCAACAGAATTTAAGGTTGATATTAAGGCTGTCAAAGGAGCCGAGTTTGATTATCTAATCGGGCTCAGGAATAATAACGATTATCTTTATTCTAATATTTTTTTATTTTTGGATGTTGAAACGCCATCGGGTGTTACTTACACAGATACTTTGCAATATCTTTTAGCGCGACCAGATGGTAAATGGGTTGGTGCAGGTTTAGGGGCTATAAAACATAACTTATTTAAATACAAAGAATCCCAATCTATGGAAAATGGCCTATATAAGTTTAACATTTCACATGGAATGAGAAGTGAGCTTCTTACGGGCATAGAAGATATTGGTTTTCGCATCGAAAAAACAAATTAGATGAGCTTTAAGAAAAAACTCACCACAAAACTAATCTACTTCTTTTGGATTGGAATTTTAATGCCCATTTTTGGGATAGCTGGAGGTGTTTGGTTTGCATCTATGGGGTGGTTTGGTCCTTTACCTTCTTTTGAGGAATTAGAGAATCCACAACAAAATTTAGCTACAGAAATTTTTGCATCAGACGGAGTTTTATTAGGAAAGTTCTTCTACGAGAACCGCTCTCCAGTTACCTACAATCAACTATCGCCTCATTTGGTAAACGCTCTTATATCTACAGAAGATGAGCGGTTTAGGTCTCATTCTGCTATAGATGCGAAATCTCTTGGAAGAGCTGTTTTTGGCGCCTTAACTGGAACATCTGCAGGAGGCGGTTCTACCATTACGCAGCAGCTTTCTAAAATGCTATTTACCAATGTATCAAGATCAAAAATAGAGCGCGTTAAACAAAAATTTAAAGAGTGGGTCATCTCTATTCGTTTGGAAAGAAATTTCACAAAAAATGAAATTATTACCATGTATTTTAATAAGTTCGATTTCCTTTATTTAGCCGTAGGGGTCAAATCTGCCGCTAAGATTTATTTTAATACAACGCCAGATAAGTTAAGGATAGAACAAGCTGCCGTTTTAGTCGGTATGGCAAAGAATCCATCCCTTTTTAATCCAAAACGATTTCCAGATAACGCGCTTAAAAGACGAAATGTAGTATTGGGCCAAATGTATAGAAATGGCGTAATTCAAGAGTCCGAAAGAGATTCGTTACTTAAGTTGCCCATAGAATTAGATTTTAAGCGAAACAATCATAATGATGGTTTAGCTCCCTATTTTAGAGAGTACTTGAGGAAGTTTATGAAAGACTGGTTAAAAGAGCATAAAAAGCCAGACGGCTCACTGTATAATATTTATGCTGATGGTTTGAAAATATATGCTACAATTGATTCTCGTATGCAAGGTTATGCTGAAGAAGCTGTAGCCACACATATGCCTTTTTTGCAAGACCAATTTTACAACCACTGGCAGGGTGAAGGTGAGGATTTTGTAAATGCTCCATTTGATAAAGAATTACGCGCCGGTCAGGTAGATACTCTTATGATTAGTGCAATGAAAAGATCAGAGCGCTACCGTTTGTTGCGCAACAGAAATGCAAGTGAGAAACAAATAAAAGATTCTTTTGAAACACCAACTAAAATGAATGTATTTACTTGGGTTGGAGGTGTAGACACATTGTTAAGTCCTATGGATTCTATTTTGCATTATAAGTACCTTTTGCAAACAGGTATGATGTCCATGGATCCGCAAACAGGATTTGTGAAGGCTTGGGTGGGTGGTATTGATCATCATTATTTCCAATACGATCATGTTAAAGATTCTAGACGACAGGTAGGTTCAACCTTTAAGCCTTTTGTTTACGCAACAGCAATAGATCAGCACAATTATTCCCCTTGTATGAAAGTTCCCAATGTTCAAGTCATTTTTGAAAAAGAATCTTGGGGTTTAGAAGAGGATTGGATTCCTCGAAATTCTGGCGAGAACTATGGAGGTGAGCTAAATCTTAAAGAAGCATTAGCGAATTCTGTAAATACAGTTACGGCTTACTTAATGAAGCAAGTTGGCCCTAGTAAAGTTCGTAAATTAGCCAGAGCTATGGGCTTAAAAAGTTCAATCCCACTTGCTCCTTCAATCTGCTTAGGGACACCAGATGTTTCTGTTTATGAAATGGTTGGCGCTTACAGTACTTTCGCCAATAAAGGCGTGTATACTACCCCCGTATTTTTAAATAGAATTGAAGATAAAAACGGTGTTGTTCTCGATGAGTTTAGCCCAGTGACCAAAGAGGTGTTAAGTGAAGAGAAGGCTTATGTTATTCTTGATCTTATGCAAGGAGTAACTAAGTTAGGCTCAGGACGAAGATTGGGTTGGAAGTATGGTTTGAAAAATCAAATAGCGGGTAAGACTGGGACTACACAAAATCAATCTGATGGTTGGTTTATGGGCATTGTTCCTAATCTAGTTACTGGTGTTTGGACTGGGGCTGAAGATCGGGCAGTACATTTTAGAACGATTACTTTAGGTCAAGGTGCTAACATGGCTTTGCCTATTTGGGGAGAGTATATGACTAGAGTTTATAAAGACAAAGATTTGGGTATTTCTAAAGCTGATTTTGATTTGCCTAACACCTTAAATATTGATTTGGATTGTAGTAATTTTGAAAGAGAACAGTTTGAATTTGATAACGAAGCTGATAATGAAGAATTTTAAGTCAAGCATATGATTACTAAAGTAGTTTCTAATGTTCAAAAAGCGCTAGAAGGGGTTGCCGATAATATGACTCTTATGATTGGTGGTTTTGGACTTTGTGGCATACCAGAAAATAGTATAGCAGAATTAGTTGCAAAGGGTACAAAGAATTTGACCTGTATTTCCAATAATGCTGGAGTAGATAATTTTGGCCTAGGTTTGTTGTTGCAAAAAAAACAGATTAAAAAAATGATTTCTTCCTATGTCGGAGAAAATGATGAGTTTGAACGTCAAATGCTAAGTGGAGAGTTAGAAGTAGATTTAATACCTCAAGGCTCTTTAGCTGAAAGATGCAGAGCTGGTGGAGCAGGTATTCCAGCTTTTTATACTCCGGCAGGTTTCGGTACCGAAGTTGCTGTTGGAAAGGAAGTAAGAGAATTTAATGGTAAGGCTCACATTTTAGAGTCTGCTTTAACTGCAGATTTTGCAATTGTTAAAGCGTGGAAAGGAGATCATGCTGGAAATTTAATTTTTAAAGCTACAGCCAAAAATTTTAATCCTGTGATGGCAATGGCTGGGAAAATAACTATTGCAGAAGTTGAAGAATTAGTTCCAGTAGGTGAGCTAAGCCCAAATGAAATTCATACACCTGGAATTTTTGTACAACGTATCTTTAAAGGAGAATTATTTGAAAAAAGAATTGAGCAACGTACTGTTCAATCAATCTTATAAGACTTTATATAACAAGGCTTAAAGATTAGAGTTATCTTCTCAATAATAGTGTAAGATTAAATTACTTAGTTGTTTATGTTAGACAAAATAGGAATTGCCAAAAGAATTGCTCAAGAATTAAAAGACAATACCTATGTGAATTTAGGTATCGGAATCCCTACATTAGTAGCAAACTATGTTCCTAAGGGTATCTCAGTAGAATTTCAATCCGAGAATGGTGTTCTAGGGATGGGGCCTTTTCCTTTTGAAGGACAAGAAGATGCCGACTTGATAAACGCAGGTAAACAAACGATTACTGCACTTGACGGAGCTGTTTATTTTGATTCTGCAACAAGTTTTGCCATGATTAGAGGTAAGCATGTGCAATTAACTGTTTTAGGTGCTATGGAAGTTTCTGAAAATGGGGACATAGCAAACTGGAAAATACCCGGTAAAATGGTCAAAGGTATGGGTGGGGCTATGGATTTAGTTGCCTCAGCAGAAAATATTATTGTAGCGATGATGCACACTAATAAGAAAGGTGAATCTAAGATTTTAACAAAGTGTTCACTTCCGCTTACCGGGGTTTCTTGTGTTAAGAAAATTATAACCAATCTTGCTGTTTTAGAGGTAATGCCTCAAGGAGGCTTTAAATTGTTGGAGCGAGCTCCTGGTGTGAGTGTCGAGCAAATAAAGTCAGCCACTGAAGGGTCTTTATTAATTCAAGGCTCAATTCCAGAGATGCAGCTTCACTAGTCCTAGATCGCTAGTTGTCTTGCTCAATTATGCTCTAGCAATAGTTAGTATTGAATACTTACAATTTACTTCTCGTTTAAGCGTTTTTATACATGCTTCTAGGGTTGCTCCTGTTGTAAATACATCATCTATTAAGAGTATGTGCTTGTTGTCTAGTTTTTTTTTGTTTCTCACTTCAAATGCATTTTGGACATTTTCCCAACGTTCCATCCGATTTTTATTTGTCTGACTATCCGTAAATATTGTCCTTTTTAATGAAGTGAGGTTTATCTCAATCGGAATAAAGTTATAAATTCCTTTGGCAATTAATTCTGCTTGGTTGTATCCTCTTATTTTTTCTTTTTTTGGGTGCAGCGGAATGGGTAAGAGAATATCTACATCTTCAAAAAAAAAGACGCCTAATTTACGAGCCATTTGCTCTGCAATGTAACTGCCTAGCTTTTTATTTTTTTTATATTTAATAGAATGTAAAATTTCTTGTACACGTTCTTTTTTACTAAAGTCAAACAGATAAACACCTTTTTCAATCTTAACGCGACCCTTCAATTCTTTCGCTATCTTGTTTGCGTTAGGCTCAGTTAAGTTTAGAAGTTGAAGATCACATCTCAAACACAATTCATCCTCAAATTTAATGGTAAGTTTAGAACATGCTCCACATATCTTTGGGAAAAACAGATTGTAAATAGCACAAATAAACATATGTATTTTTTTGTAAATATACTTAGAAAATTAAGAATGAATACGCTACAATGTTTTACTGTAAAATTACATTTATGCTTAGTAAAGCATTTTTGAAATATGTATCTTTAAGTTTCAAAATTTAAAATTAAATATGCCAACAATTATATCTTATAACGTTAACGGAATTCGTGCTGCATTAAAAAAAGATTGGGCTTTATGGGCCAAAGCAACCAATGCTGATGTTATTGCTCTACAAGAAACCAAAGCGCATCCAGACCAATTAGATTTAACTATTTTTGATGATCTGGGCTACCATCATTATTGGTTTTCTGCAGAAAAAAAAGGGTACAGTGGTGTGGCACTTTTGTGTAAAGAAAAACCTTTAAACGTAGCTTATGGATGTGGTATTGCTAAGTATGATTTTGAAGGTAGAGTCATACGAGCTGATTTTAAAGATTTTTCGGTTCTTTCTGTTTACTTTCCCTCTGGAACTACTGGAGGTGTTAGGCAAGTTTACAAAATGGAATTTCTTTCAGATTTTCAAACCTATATCAATGAATTAAAAAAAGAAATTCCAAACCTTATTGTTTCTGGAGATTATAATATTTGTCATGAGGAAATTGACATACATAATCCTGTTTCAAATAAAAATAGTTCAGGCTTTTTACCCGAGGAAAGAGCATGGATGAGTTCGTTTTTAAAGAGTGGTTTTATAGATAGTTTCAGGGACTTTACCAAAGCTCCTCATCACTATTCTTGGTGGAGCTATAGAGCTGCATCTCGCGAGCGAAATAAAGGATGGAGAATAGATTATAATATGCTAAGTGAAACGCTTTTAGATCGCTTTAAAAGAGCCGCAATTTTACCCGAAGCAAAACACTCCGATCATTGTCCTGTATTACTTGAGTTAAACTAATGATTCGTTACGGTTAAGATCAGGTAACGATCTCACCATAGCTTAGTGCACGAGTATCCTTAAAGTTTCGTCGTAATTTCCGATAGAGCATTTAAAAAAGTACATACCCGGACTAATATTTTCTTTAAGCTCTGATAAGTTTAGTTCGTGCGATCCTGCTTGATATAATTTTTCAAGATCATGAATCTGAGTTCCAAGTAAATCAACCAATTCAAAATTTAGGGTTTGTGGGTTCAGTAAGTCAAACTTTATCAAAGCATTTCCATTTGTTGGGTTTGGAAATACTTCTAAGTTTAGGGTTTTACCAATAAGTTCTTCTATTCCCAATAAAGGAACAGCAAACCGAATGTTGTCTATGTAAAGGTAGTTGCCCCGTTCTCCCGAAAGTTCAATTAAAAACTGTAATTGCTCTTCTCCTGCCCAACTACTTATATTAATCTTTTGGGTTTCCCACTCATCGTCAGCAGGAGTAAATGTAAAAAGTTGGTTTTCATCTATTGTTGCAAGACTTGCTGATGATTTTGTAATTCTTGGTGTCCAGTTTAGTCCACAATCATCAGAAATTTTCAAACGAAAAATATCATCAGTGCTATTCGTTCTTATAGCATAAGCATAATCATAATACATATAACATGGAGCGGGAACATTAGAAAGGTCGAAAATAGGTGAGTATAACCTTCTAAAGTTAAAGTCATCAAAATCAGTGCTTCTAATTCTTAGAGAGCCATTTCCTGGCGTGCTCGATGCTAAGTTCCAACTCCAGTTGTCTTCTTGTGCCTGATCAACATACCAGTTTGCATTTAGATTGTTTGTATTCATTGGAAATTGGTTTGACTCAAAGCCAAACTCAGTAGGTGCCACAATTTTATCTTCTGAGTTGGATACATAAATTGCATCGAATATTGTTGATGTTTGAGAACCACCTGAGGTTGTAACGGTTAGTGTTGCATTAAATAGGCCTGTTTGATTGTAAAAAATTATTGGGTTTTCTTGGTTTGATGAGCTAGGTGTTGCACCTGGAAAATCCCAATCAAAGCTCGCTTCACTGTCGTAGTTGTAGGACTTGTTTACCCATTCGACTTCTTGCCCTATACAAACTGTTGAAGATTGAGATTCTATTTCTACTATAGCAAGACAATCGTTTGCATCAGAATTATTCGCTAAACCAGTTTCAATCAGGTTTTGTTCTGTCCATAAATTGTTTCGGGGTGCATTTTGCCAAGATTGACCATATTCTAAAGCTGCTCTTATAGCTGCTCCTTGTCCTACGGTGAACATTTTAGGACAGGAAGCATAGTCCATGTAATTTTGAACATTATCTAGGCTCCCACAACTCTCTTGGTTTAAATTACACGAAGAATTTGTACCAATGGTTAAGGGTGTGTCAGCAATACCGTCATCATCGTAGCAATTGTCTTGTATATTATTATCATTAGAGTTCCCCCAGGTATGGTTTAAACTTAAATAATGACCTATTTCGTGAGTTAAAGTTCTATTAGAACTATTATTTCCATTGGATTCTCCAATACTCCCAAATTGAGATGCTAAAACTACAATCCCTGCATTAGCGTCATTGTTAGGAGCTTCTCCAGGATAATAAGAATACCCTCCAGCACCAATTTCAATATTAGATACCACCCATACATTTAAATATTTACTCGGGTCCCATTTGATAAAATCCTTAACATTTTCTCCAGCATTGTTAGTTAGTTCAGAATAAGATCGAGTAATTCCTTTGGTACAGTTGCCATTTGGATCCTTCTGTGCAAGTTTAAACTCTACGCCAACATTTGCTATACTATTTTGAAACTCATCTGTAACACTCGCTGTATCTGGATTAAGTTTATTAAAATCTCTATTTATAATTTCCATAGCATCATTTATCTGAGCATCAGTTATATTATTTGAACCTCCTGTGTGGAGAACATGAATAACTACCGGAATAACTCTTATCGCATCACTTTTGTAGTTAGCCTGTTTTATAGTCTCTAAAGATTTAAGGTATTGAGTTCGAGTTTCAATTAGTTTAGGATTCTCTTCTAGTGCTCTATTTCGCATTATACTTGCTCCACATTGTTTAAAGTTTTGAGCAAACAAAAGTGAGTTGATAAGTATGCTAAAGAAAAATAAATTTCGTTTCATAGGTGGTTATTGTTAATTCTGATGCAAAACTACTAAATTAGTCCGGTATATAAATTCAATTTACAAAGATGAAGCCAAAGCATGTTTTCGTAATATTTATTTGTTCAATAGTTTCACACTCATGTGTTTCTATAAAAAAGTATAAAGATCTAGATTCAAGTTTTTTACAACTTAGTCATGAGTCAGACTCTCTTGCTTATCTTAAAAGTGACTTAGAAGTAAATAATTCAGAATTAAATGATGATATTTTTCGTTTATCTCTTCGCTCAAGTACTCTAGCAAACGATACGATTATACTGGGAAAAGAACTCAGAAGAAAATCTAGAGCATACGATGATTTAAGAAGCTCGTATGAAGTTTTAATGAAAAACAATTCTACGACCATGGCCAAACAAGCTAAAGAGAACATAATTTTAATGGAGCGTTTGGGGCAACTAGAAGTTGACTTAGAGGAACGAGAGTCTGCCATAAAGTCTAGAGAGCAAGATGTTGCTAATTTAAATCAACTGTTAAAACAAAAAGACGCTAATTTAACCAAGCTAAAAAGTAATGTAGCCACAGCTTTACTCGGCTTTAAAGGAGAGGGTCTTTCTGTTGAGCAACGCAATGGGAAATTATATGTTTCGTTGGAGAATAGCTTGCTTTTCCCTTCGGGATCTTGGGATGTGAATTCAAATGGTGAAAAGGCAATAACAGAGCTTTCTAAAGTTTTATCCAGTCAAACTGATTTACAAATATTAGTTGAAGGTCATACCGATAATGTACCATACGTTAGTGAAGGTATGGTTAAAGATAACTGGGATTTAAGTGTAATGCGTGCGACCTCGATTGTTAAAATATTGACGAATAATAAAGGTTTAAATGCTTTGAATATTACTGCTGCAGGAAGAGGTCCTTACAATCCCTTATTGGACAATGATAGTCCGGAAAATAGAGCTGTTAATAGGAGGATTGAAATTATTTTAAGTCCAAATATTGATGCTCTACTCAATCTGCTGGAGTAGTAATTTACAACACAACTTCTGTAAAAGATATACGCTGACCAAAAAAATATTGAGCACTTTGTTCAAAAGACTTAGTGTAGTCTGAAACAAAAAATAGATGAGATTTTTTGCTCGGAACTGAGGCTAAGAGTTTGTTTTCTTGGAGTCTCTTTTTAATAAATTGAGATACAATTTTTGCAGAATTTACAATCACTACTTTATTCTCATAATAATTGTTTATTTCATCCTCAATTAGAGGGTAATGTGTACAGCCTAGTATTAGGTGATCTATGTTTTCAAGCACCTTATTTTCTAAGTAATTTGATATGATAGAAGTCGATATTTTGTCGTTGTAAAAGCCCTCTTCAATCATTGGAACCAGAAGTGGAGTAGGTAAGGAAGCAATTGTTACGTTTTTGTTTAATTCCCCTAATTTAGCGCTATAAGCATTAGATGCAATGGTGTTTTTTGTGCCAATAACACCAATTTTTTTCGCTTTGCTTTTACTGGTATGTTCTGCTACTGGATCTATCACATTTAATACAATGGCTAATCCTTTACAACATTCTAGTACCTCTTTAAAAGCAAGCGCCGATGCAGTATTGCAAGCAATTACAACCATTTTACATTGTTGCTCAATTAAAAATTTAGTTATTTTTTTACTGTAACTTTTTATGGCATCTGCCGATTTGTCTCCATAGGGGAGGTGTTTGGTGTCACCAAAATAAATAATATGCTCATTGGGCATCAATTTAGCTATTTGATGTCCAACAGTTAAGCCTCCTATTCCAGAGTCAAAAACACCTATGGAGTTTGTTTTCTTCATGCAAAAAAAACATCCCCTAGAGGATGTTTAAATTCAGTAATTACTTTTTTATTCTATGCCTAACTTTGTTTTAACTAAAGGCATGATGTCTTTTGACTCTTTTCCATATACAATTGAGCCCAAACTTATGTCAAAAATATAGGTGTAGTTATTTTCTTCAGCGACTTCATTTATAGCATTTTGAGCTTTTTCAAGTAATGGAGCTAAAACTTCAGTTCTTTTTTGCTGAATGCTTTCTTGACTTGATTGTTGAAATTGCTGAATACGTTGTTCAAGATCCTGAATTTCTTTAATTTTCGCCTCTTTAACTACATCAGTCATCAATTGTTCGTTTGCTTGGTATTCTCCAGCTTTAGTTTGGTATTCACCGTACATTGCTTGCAGTTGAGATTCAAGGAGTTGATTGTATTCTTGAATAGCTTTATCTGCACCTTCTGTTTCTGGCATTTCCATAATTAGTTTTTCGGAATGGATGTGGCCAAATTTCTCTTGTGCAAAAAGTGAACTTGTAAAACAAGTTATTAGGATCAATAAAATCGTTGTACTTTTTTTCATTTTTGTTTTTGTTTTGTTTTTGTTGCGGTTAGTAATTGTATCCAAGTTTGTCTAATATTCGCTTACTTTTATCGAGGCTTTCATCTGTAAAAAGCATCAGTAAATCGCTCGATTTATCGAAAATCACACCGTAGCGTCCATCTTTAGCAAATTCTTGGATTGCATTGTAAATTTGATTTTGAATGGGTCTTATCAGTTCTTCTTGTTTTTTAAATAAATCACCTTCAGTACCAAAGCGTTGTTGTTGTAATTCTTTAACTTTTTTTTCTTTTTCAATAATTTCGTCTTCTCTAGTTTGACGCATTTTATCGGTTAAAAGAACTTTATCAGTTTGGTAGGCTCGGTACAATTTATCAATTTCAGCATACTCTTGTTCTATTTCTTCTTGCCAATCATAAGATAGGTCGTCAAGTTGTTGTTGTGCTTGTTTGTATTCTGGTATATTTTCTAAAATAAATTGAGAATCAACATAAGCAAACTTTTGTGCCCAAGTTGAACTTGTTATGAGTAAGAAGCTAAATGCAAATAAAATATTTTTCATAGTGCAAATTTATAGAATTTAAAATTGTTGTCCAATTGAGAAATGAGTTTGCCAACCACTTTTTTCTGTAGCGCCTTCTAAAGGATCGTAACCATGCCCAAAATCTACACCAAGTAGGCCAAACATGGGCATAAAAATACGTATCCCAAAACCCAGGGAGCGTTTTACTTCAAAAGGATTAAATTTATCGAAAGAGTCCCAGGCATTTCCAGCTTCAGCAAATGCAGTTGCGTAAACGGTTGCACTAGGATCTAAGGATAGTGGGTAGCGCATTTCTAAATAATATTTACTGTATATACTTCCTCCGGCTGTTAAGTGTTGCGAAACAGTTTGATTTGCGTAACCTCTTAGTCCTATTACCTCTCTGCCATCCATTGCAAAACCTGACAATCCATCTCCACCAACATAAAATCTTTCAAATGGAGGTAATCCTACGTCTTTATTGTAGCTATTTAAAAATCCAAACTCACTATTTGCTTTTATTACTAGGTTGGCAAATGGATTGGTATACCAAGTACTGCTAAATTTAACTTTAAAGTACTCTAACCACTCGTATTTCTCAGCCAATTCCATACTGCCATAGTCTTTGTCGTTAAAAAGAGAGTATGGAGGTGTAAAGTGACCTGTTAACGTAAATTGAGAACCTGCTTTTGGGAAAATAGGATCGAAGATAGAGCTTCTAGAAACAACTGATTTAAAGGTGATGTTTTTAGAAGTTCCATTACTAAATCCAGGCACTAGTTGTCTGTTGGTTAATTTGTACTGTTGGAAACTTATCGATTGGTTGGTTGAGAAATAATCATCAGGCCAACGTAATCTTTTTCCAAGTCCCAAGTTTACCCCAGTTATATCCATTCTATTTTCTACGGTTGGTGTACTGTAGTTTTGAATGGATTGGTAAATAGTAAAGCTCAACGAGTTGGGTTTGTTACCCCCAAGCCAAGGTTCTGTGAAAGAGAACGAGTAGTTTTGGAAAAAGGACCCATTTGAGCTTGCTCTTAAAGAGATTCTTTGTCCATCGCCAGAAGGGAGCGGTGACCAAGTTTCCTTATTAAAGAAATTTCGTAAAGAAAAGTTGTTAAAGGTTAAACCAAATGTTCCAACAACTCGACCGGCTCCCCAGCCTCCTTGCAGTTCAATTTGGTCTGAAGGTTTTTCCTCTACGGTGTATTCTATGTCCACATTTCCAGTTTGAGGGTCTGGTTTAGGAGTTACACCAAGTGTTTGTGGGTTAAAGTAATTGAGTCTGTTTATTTCTTCTTGAGAACGGATTACGTCTGAACGTCTAAATAATTCCCCTGGTTTGGTTCGTATTTCACGCATGATAACGTGTTCGTTTGTTTTCGTATTTCCTGTAACACTTACTTTATTAATCGTTGCTTGTTTTCCTTCGTAAATTCTGATTTCAAAGTCGATAGAATCTTTTTCAGCTAATATTTCAATAGGATCAATGTTAAAAAATAAATACCCATCATCCATATACAAAGAGCTTATATCTGTACCTGACATACTCATTTGTAAGCGATCATTCATCATTTTTTGATCGTAAATATCGCCTGAATTTATTCCCAGTAATTGATCTAAATAGTCTGAGTCATATTTAGTGTTTCCTAGCCATGAAATATCTCTAAAGTGGTATTGAAGTCCTTCTTCTATTGTTAAATTAATGGTGATTAATTTATCGGACACATTTACAATCTCTTTCTTTACAATACGCGCATCTCTGTATCCTTTTTCGTTGTACAATGCAACAATACTTTGAAGGTCGGTTTCGAAAGCCTCATCTAGAAATTTTGAAGTTTTAAAAATTCTAAAGAAACTTTTTTCTTTGGTGTCTTTTAACTGACGTTTCAGCTTTTTAATTTTAAATTTTGTTGCGCCTTCAAAATTTATTTCACTTATTTTAATCTTTTCTCCCTTGTCAATATTAATCTCAAGAATCACATTAGCAACTTCAGCGGTATCTGTAATTTGCGTAATTGAAACATTTGTATTTAGGAATCCTTTTTCGGTAAAGTACTCCTTCACTACATGCTTTGTGTTGTTTATTAAATTGTCGTTAACAATTTTACCTCTAACGAGTTCAACTTTTTCTCTTATTTTTTCAACTTCAGACTTAGATCCTCCTTTGAAACCGAATTTGGAAAGTCGCGGAAGTTCTTGAAGCACAATGTCTAAAAATATGTTGGTTCCTAAAATTTTACTTACCTGAATTTGGATGTCTGCAAAAAGGTTTTGTGCCCATAGTTTAGTTATGGCCTTTGATATTTCCTCTCCAGGAATCATAATTTTATCTCCCACCGTTAAGCCAGATAAGGTAATGATTGCATTTTTATCTAGGTTCGTAATGCCTTGTATCGTAATCCCTGCAATTTCGTACTCTACAGGTTTTTCGTAAGACACGTTCTCGATGCTGTTTCTTAAATTGATTTGTGCTGAAATCGAACTTGAGATCAACAGGAATAGTATGTGAATTAAACGTAGTTTCTTCATGTTATTTTTTGATTTGTTCGCTGGTCTTGCCAAATCGTCTTTCTCTTTGTTGATAGTCTATTACTGCAGTAAAAAGGTCTGCTTGTTTAAAGTCAGGCCATAGTACTGGAGTGAAATGTAATTCTGAATAAGCGACTTGCCAAAGTAGAAAATTACTAATTCTCTGCTCCCCACTTGTTCTTATTAGTAGGTCCGGGTCAGGTATGGAGTTCGTATAGAGATGTTTGTCAATGACATCACTGTCAATGTCTTCTAATTTAATTTCTTTGTTTAATACTTTTGTAGTGATAGATTTTACTGCTGATATAATTTCGAGTCTTGAACTATAGCTAAGGGCAAAAATTAAATTTAACCCGGTATTTTTAGAAGTTTTTTCTACCACATCTGCAAATTTCTTTTTACATCTTGATGGGAGCAGACTTAGGTCTCCAATGGTCGCTATTTTTACATTGTTTTTTTGAAAACCATCCAACTCTTTGGTTAAAGAATCAATCATTAGCTCCATTAGCGCGTTTACCTCCAGCTTAGGTCGGTTCCAGTTTTCCGTAGAAAATGTGTAAAGTGTTAGGTATTTTACACCTATGTCGTCACTAGCCTGAACAATTTCTCTAACCGCTTTAACGCCACTTTTATGTCCAATTGCTCTTAGATAACCATGTTTTTTAGCCCAGCGTCCATTTCCATCCATAACAACAGCTATGTGTTTTGGAATTCTATTTGGGTTTATTTTTTTTAACAGATTACTCATTTAGGGTCTCAATGCCTTGGGGCACTTTTTGGGTTTGTTTTTAATTTTGTAAGTGAAAGTTATTCCAGTAAAATTGTACCAATCTTTGTTGTTTTTATTTCCTCGATTTTTGTTGTTTGCAATTTCTATGTCAGTAGGGTTGCTCCACTGAGCAGCTTCATTGCTTAGTAAGTTAGGATCTATATAGACCGTACTTACATCATCTAAGTAGTCCGTTTGAGTAGCGCACCATATCCATTCAAATCCAATAGACCATTTTTTACTCACATTCATTTTGTATCCAAATCCAAAAGGTAGCGAAAGTGCAGTTAGGCTGTATTTATTGGTCGTGTTGGGAAGATTCGTACCTTGCCCTTCTGTTCCAATTGGTTGCAGTTCTATATTTGTTCCCATAACTTTAGGGTTAAACATAAAGCCTGAAACACCTAGAAATAAATAGGGGGTGTATGTTGTTTTTCTATTTCGAATACTAAATTTCATGAAGTTGAATTCAATACCAAGGTTAACGTCTATTATAGACGATTCAAAACTTAGACCTCTGGCTACTGTGTTTGGGTTTGTAGCCCATTGATCTGTTGCTTGAACCTTACCTGCTTTAATACTCGTTCTGATACTTAAATAATCATGTACGTTCTTTTTGTAAAGAAATCCAAAAGCAGCTGATTGATGTTGTAGCGTGTTTTCTGCCTTTTCATAACCTACATCTCCAAAATAACCTGAGCTACCAATGAAGAAGCCAAACTCATTTTTTTGAGCATAACCAACTCTAAATAAGAGTATTGTAAGAATGATAAGTAGGTTTTTTTTAGGCATAATTTCTTTACAGGGCTGCAAATATAGTGATTTACTTGAGTTAATGTAAAGTCAATTTCGTTTGTCTAAACCCCAAAGTAATTTGTTACGTAAGGTACTTGCAAAATCTTGTGTATCTGTTTCAATCATATTTATTTTAAAACACTCTTTTTTTATGGTTAATTCTATACTAGAGTCTATGGTTTCAATTCTTGAATCGAGCGCAATAAGAAATTGATTTGCCCGACCTTCTACTTTCACTTTTAGTTCATATTCATCACTTATAACGAGTGGTCTTACATTTAAATTGTGAGGCGCAATTGGTGTAATAATAAAATTGTTGGACCCTGGCATTACAATGGGGCCTCCACAGCTTAAAGAGTATCCAGTAGAGCCGGTAGGCGTCGAAATAATAAGTCCATCTGCCCAGTAAGAGTTGAGGAATTTATCATTTAAATAGGTTGTAATAGTAATCATTGAAGTCGTGTCTTTTCGTGAAATAGTGACTTCATTTAATGCAAAATTAAGCTCTCCAAAAATTGGTTTTTCAGTTTCTAATTTTAGTAATGTACGTTGGTCAATACTATAGCGCTTGTTAACTAATTGTTTTATCGTTTTAGGGATTTGGTCTTTTGCTATGTCTGCTAAAAAACCGAGTCGACCAGTGTTTACTCCAATAATAGGAATGCCTGAGTCTCTTATTAATGTAGTGGCATCTAGTATGGTGCCATCGCCACCTATACTTACAAATAGTTCAATTTCATTTTTCAACTCCTCGGAAGTTGTAAAGGTGTTTAGGAATAAATTTAGGTTGCTTTGTTTTGATAGAAAATCATAAAAAGGCTCGTAAACTAAAATCTCCATTTGTGCTTTTTCAAGTTCTTGAAAAAGTTCTAATACGAAGGGTGCTACTTCTTCTTGGTACTGTTTTCCATACACCGCTACTTTCATAATTTATATATTCAAATATTTAATAAAAGATTCAAAACGATCATCCATTCCTTTTTGATGAATATTTTTGTGATGCGTAGCAATTATCTTGTACTCATAACGTTCAAACGTCTGAATGATTCCAGAGAGTTCTTCTCGATTAATCTTTAGAATTACTTCTACATGCGTTGGTTTATTGGTTAAAGGAATACAAACACTACTTATTATTTTAGCATGGTTCGACTCAATAATTTGTGCAATTTGCACAAGACTGTAGTCTTGCTGTTCAATCTCTAAATGAAGCAAACCACCTAAGTCATCAACACTCAACCAATCGCATGTTTTTTTAAAAAGTGCTTTTTCTGAAATACACCCTAAATATTTATTATTTGAATCAATTATGGGGAGTAAGCATAGTTTGTTCTTTAGAAAAATACTCAGCGCTGAGTAGAGATGTTCCTCTTCTTGTATTTTGGTTTTTAAAAAGAGGTCTTTAAGTTTGTCTAGTTCGACGTTCTTTTCTGCTCCAAGAGCAGCGTCTTCCTCTAATAGGCCAATATAACCATTTGGCCCTATAACAGGGATCTGATACATCTTGTGCTCCTCAAAATAATTAAGGGCTACCTCAATCGTGTCCGTTAAATTTAGGACGGGAATTTGTGTTTGAATTAATTCGCTTGCAATCATAAATTTTATGCTTAATACAAACTTAGTATTTTTTAACTTTGCGTGTGAGTAATTATTATTAATAAATGTTAAATAATGACTAGACTTAGTGTTAATATTAATAAAGTGGCAACTTTACGTAATGCAAGAGGTCAAAACACACCTAATTTAATTCAAGTGGCGAGGGATGTTGAACGTTTTGGCGCCGAGGGTATTACCGTTCATCCTCGGCCTGACCAACGTCATATTAGGTACGATGATGTTCGTGATTTAAGTGCAGTTGTTACTTCAGAGTTTAATGTAGAAGGTTATCCCAATCAGCAATTTATTGATTTGGTTAAAGAAGTAAAGCCTGCCCAAGTGACATTAGTGCCTGATAAACCCGGTGCATTAACATCCAACGCAGGATGGGACACTCTAAAAAACAAATCTTTATTAACTGAGGTTATATCTGAGCTTAAAGATTTAGGGATTCGAACCTCTCTTTTTACTGGAACTGATTCTGTTTTTATTGAAGGAGCTAAACGAGTTGGTGCAGATCGAGTTGAGTTGTATACTGAACCTTATGCAGTTCTTTTTTCTAAGAACAAACGTAGTGCTGTAAAACCATTTTCTGAGGCTGGAGCTCTCGCATTAGAATTGGGTTTAGGTTTAAATGCTGGGCACGATTTAAATAGAGAAAATCTTGCCTATTTTGCCGCTAATGTTCCTGCATTAATGGAAGTTTCTATTGGGCATGCGCTTATTTCAGATGCGCTTTATTTTGGCTTAGAAAACACAGTTCAAATGTATTTATCCAAGCTCAATGACTAAAATTTTAAACGCTAAAAGATTTGGTGCAGGACAACCCTTGGTAATACTACATGGTTTGTTTGGGATGTTAGATAATTGGCAAGGCTTGGCTAAAGAATTTGGGCAATTTTTTGAAACTCATATTTTAGATCAAAGAAATCATGGGAAATCATTTCACTCCAAAGAACATTCTTATGAGTTAATGTGTGAAGACTTATTGTTGTATTTGGATAAAAACAAGATTGACAAAATCTATTTGTTAGGACATTCAATGGGTGGTAAGACGGCAATGCTTTTTGCTTGTAAGTACCCGAGTAGAGTAGAAAAATTAATCGTTGTTGATATAGGTCCAAAGTATTACCCACCGCATCATCAAGAAATTATTGCTGGGTTAAATGCCGTAGATTCCGCTAATGTAAAATCTAGAAAACAAGCCGATGAGCTCTTGTCGGAACATTTTACTCAAGTGGGTGTACGTCAATTTTTACTTAAAAACTTATATTGGAAAACCTCCAATGATTTAGCTTTTAGATTTAACCTTTCTGTTTTGGCTGGCGAGATTTCTAATGTTGGAGAACCTCTGAATGAAACATATAATTTTACCCGACCTACACTTTTTATTAGTGGAGAGAACTCCAATTACATAGTCCCAGATGATTCTGTTTTAATTGAATCTCATTTTTCAGATTTCGAAATTATAGAAATTGAAAATTCAGGACATTGGGTTCATGCAGAAAAACCTAAAGAGTTTTTTGAAGTTGTAAGTCGTTACTTAATTTATTGATTCAACTAGTTTTAGTACTTATACTTTTCTATATTTAGCCAAATTAAGAAACATGGTGGAGCATAATACAATTATTACAAACGACGCGTCAGTACTTGGATTACTGGTTATTATACTTGCTTTTATATTTTATACTTCTTCTTCCAAAAACCCTTTTTGGACAAAGTTTTATACCTATATACCAGCTTTGTTGCTTTGTTATTTTTTACCTTCTATTTTAAATTCATTAGGGATTATTTCAGGAGATGAATCGGGTTTGTATTTTATGGCATCTCGGTATTTGCTTCCTGCCTCTTTAGTTTTGTTAACCTTAAGTATTGATGTAAAAGGAATAATTGCTTTGGGGCCCAAAGCTATAATTATGTTCTTGGCGGGTACCTTCGGTATTGTAATTGGTGGGCCTTTAACCATTTTATTACTCTCTGAAATAGCTCCAGGTCTTGTGGGTGGAGTTGGTCCAGACGAAGTCTGGAAAGGTTTAGCAACTATAGCAGGATCCTGGATTGGAGGAGGCGCAAACCAAACAGCAATGAAGGAGATGTTTGGAAGCAGTGATCAACTATTTAGCGCCATGATTACTGTTGATGTAATTGTTGCTAACATATGGATGGCTTTTTTATTGTATGGTGCAGGAATCTCCTCTAAAGTCGATAAGTGGTTTAAGGCAGACTCAACGTCTATAGAAAAATTAAAGACTAGTTTAGCCGCCTACCAATCTAAGGTGACTCGAATCCCAAATTTAACTGATTTGATGGTTATTGTGGCCATTGGAATTGGGTTTACTGGGATAGCTCATATTGGAGCAGATGTTATTGCTCCTTGGGTATCTAAAAATGCACCTCACTTGGCTAAATTTAGCTTAACCTCTAAGTTCTTTTGGCTTATTGTTATTGCTACAACTGGGGGTTTAATTTTATCCTTCACTAAGTTTAAAGAGTACGAAGGCGCGGGAGCGTCAAAAGTAGGTAGCTTATTTTTGTACATCTTGGTTGCCACTATTGGAATGAAGATGGATGCTTTGTCAATTTTAGAAAACCCAGGCCTTTTTTTAATTGGAATTGTATGGATGCTTATACATGTTAGCGTTCTGTTACTTGTAGGTAAACTAATTAAGGCGCCTTTCTTTTTTGTGGCAGTAGGCTCTCAGGCAAATGTTGGCGGAGCGGCCTCTGCTCCAATTGTTGCCTCCGCTTTTCATCCATCATTAGCTCCCGTTGGTGTGTTGCTTGCTGTTTTTGGGTATGCATTAGGAACTTATGCTGCATGGTTTTGTGCCATACTAATGCAGTTGGCTGCGAGCTAATTTACACCTACTATTTTCGGGGTATTAGTAACCTACTTTTGCTCGAACTCTTTGTAAAACATCTTTGGCAATCTTTTTTGCTTTTACAGCACCTTTTTGAAGCTCTTCTTCAATAAGTGATTGGTTGTTCATGAGCTCGTTAAATCGGGTCCTTTCATCAGCGTATTTATTTGTAATAAGTTCGAATAATGCTTGCTTTGCATGGCCATATCCATAGTTTCCTCCCTCGTAATTAGCCCTCATCTGTGCACTGTCTGCTTCGCTCGCTAACAAATTATAAAGCGTGAAAACGTTACAGTCTTTCGTTTCTTTTGGCTCTTCCATCGCTTTAGAGCTCGTTTCAATACTCATTATTTGCTTTCTTAATTTTTTGTCTGGTAAAAATATATTGATAAAATTATTGTAAGACTTGCTCATTTTCTGACCATCTGTACCAGGTATTGTCATCACCTTTTCATCTATCATTACTTCAGGTTCAATTAAGGTCTCTCCATAAATATGATTAAAAGCTCCAGCCATATCTCTGGTCATTTCAATGTGTTGTATTTGGTCTTTACCTACAGGAACAATATTGGCATCGTACAGTAAAATATCTGCAGCCATAAGAACTGGATAGGTGAATAAGCCTGCGTTAACATTGTGAAGTTTACTAGATTTATCTTTAAAAGAATGTGCATTCGCTAACATTGGGTAGGGTGTAAGGCAATTTAAATACCACATTAATTCGCACACCTGTGGAATGTCTGATTGTCTGTAGAATAGATTTCGCTCTGTATCAAAGCCAAATGCTATCCAAGCTGCAGCCGTAGCATACGTGTTTTCTTTGAGCAAGTTAGCATCTCTAATGGTTGTAAGTGAGTGCATGTCGGCAATAAAAAATAAAGACTCATTATTTGGATCTTTTGATAATTCAATTGCCGGAATAATTGCTCCTAGAAGATTTCCTAAATGAGGTGTGCCACTACTTTGGATGCCTGTTAAAATTCTTGCCATAATTTCGTTTGCTTATCTTAATTTGTAAAAATAGTAAAGCGATTGTTATTTTCTAATTCCTATTCGTTAAAAGTTTATATTTTTGCTGGGTGAGTAAATTTTTAAATTTTTTTTGGCGCCTTTGGTTCGCTTTCCTAGGTTTTTTTGGTTTGGTTTTTCTCTTCCCATTTTTATGGGTATTGCTACTAAACAAGAAATGGTATACCTTGTTTCATTCAGTATGTAAACTTTGGTCTAAGGTTATTCTTTTGTTTAGCGGGTTTTTGCTTGATGTTGAGTTTGAGGAAAACTTAAATCCCAACCAACCCTACCTTATATGCCCCAATCATGTTTCCTATTTAGATATTCCGGTTATTTTTTCAATAATACCAAGTGTCTTTGTTTTTGTAGGTAAGAAATCGCTGTCTAAACTTCCTGTTTTTGGTTGGGTTTATAAAAAAACGATGATATTAGTCGATCGATCCAGTAAAAGAAGTTCTTACCAAGCCTACAAGCATGCTTCCCAAAGAATTGCACAGGGCGTTGGCATTACTATTTTTCCTGAAGGGGGTATTCCAGACAGTGAGGTGAAGTTACAGCGTTTTAAAAATGGGGCTTTTAGAATGGCTATAGAACAAAATGTATCTTTAGTGCCTGTAACTTTTTTGGATAATAAGCGCCTTATGCCTTGTGATAGTTTGGAGGGTAGACCAGGGAAATTAAAAGTATTTGTACACAAGCCTATTCAAGCAGGTACATACACGCAAGAAACCATTCATGAATTTAAAGATTTTGTTTACAAAATCATAAACGATAAATTAACTTATTATGAAAGTAGACGATAAATTAGTAGAGCGTTTGGCACATCTTTCTCGACTGGAGTTTGATGCAAAGTCTAAGGTAAAGATGCAATC
>Ga0233444_10001454_pt1 | contig 27012 bp, 38 predicted proteins | sample SI_124_October20_6_FD_182792 | JGI IMG/M metagenome (GOLD analysis project Ga0233444, IMG submission 182792) | Seawater microbial communities from Saanich Inlet, British Columbia, Canada - SI_124_October2016_10_MG | ecosystem: Environmental > Aquatic > Marine > Inlet | place: Canada: British... | reverse complement strand
CAGCGTCCGGGGCCACGTCATCGGCTTCCACCAAGGCCAGTCAAGCGACTGGGCTGACGGTCGTCGGCACCACATTCGTGGCGCTCACATCTTTCGACAGCAGGCCGCGTGAGCGGCTAGGGAGACTCAGATGATTGAACTTATCTACTGGACTGGCGTGTCTTTAATGTGGGCCTTTTGTTTTGGAATTTATCTGGAGTGGAGGAAATGGAAATGAGTAACGTGATTCAAATGTTCAGCAAGGAAGAAGACAAACTAACCAACGCCGAGCAGGTGGAGATTGTTCGGGACATGTTCGAGGAACTGATCATCTTCATTCAGACCGAGTGCCCTACCCTGCCAGACATGGGTATCGATGCGTCGTTCGACGCAGTGCTCGGATACATTGACGACCACGACGCGAGGTAGGATCTCGCGTTTTTTTTGTGCCCATCGCGCAAACAAAAGATGGGGGGCTAATTGTCTCACGTTATGAATGTCAACCCTGTGTTCTAACACGCCAACTTTCGTGGCGTACTTTGTAACTGTGGTTATGTACAGTACTGACTTTATTTAATTTATTTTACTCAGGCGGAGGCCAGCATGACTAAACGCACTAACCCGGTGGCCAAACATGCCGCCACTTTCAACAATCATTAATCGATAAGGAAATCGTTATGAAAAGTAAAACTTACCTGAACCACCACAAGCCCCCGGTCATCGATAGCTGGCACTACGTCAAGGCCGGTGCCGGTGCCTACGTCGAGCAGACCTCTGGCGCGGATGAGATGCACCTGTCCGGCGCGATGCACGACATGTCCGGCATGGATCCAATGGAACTGATGATCAAGTTCGAGGAATACGAGGATATCGAATGTGAAGAGGAGTGGGTGATATGAGTAAGCGTGATCACAACTGGTGGAGCAAGTCGTCGGTCATGCAGGTGGCCAGCCTGTTCAGCACCATCAAAGACTTCCGCAGGACTTACGTCGGTGCCTACGCCTACGCCAAGAAGCACGGGTTCCTCGATGAGGCCACGTACCACATGAACCTGTCCAACGACCCGGTTGAACTGCTGGAGCAAATGTCACGAGACCTCGGCGCGTCGCGTCGCCACTTCATGACTGCTCAGAACTGTCGCCGTCTCGGTGACCCGTGCAACTCAGGACTGGAAGACGTTCCCGAGGATCAGCGCGGCACTGGCAACTACCTCGACCATGACATAGGCCACTGGGAGCAGTGCGGCGAGGAGGCTGAGGATCGTGCGCTCAAGCGCATGTACGGGCTAAACCTGCACGGGTCACCCGAGCAGATCGCCAAGGGCTGGTCAATGTTTGAGCAACACCAACTGTGGGGTCGGCAGGGAATGGCATCACGAAACTCATCTGGGATATCTATGAACCAAGAAGGAAAAGGAGAGTAATCATGCAGGGAAGCACTTACACACCACCAAGGTCGGCCATGTTCGGCCTCAACGACGCGGTCGATTTCCTAGCGGATCTTGACTACGACGTTTCCGGTCTCGGCAATTCTGAGATCTTCCAACTACTAGATGAGGTCTTGGACGGCCTCAAGGAAAACGAAGAGGACATGGTCTGAGCCATGTTCGATGATGAGGAGTGGTTAAGAGATAACGGTCTCTGGGATATCGCTGACCCCACCGACCTCTACGACAGGATTGTCGAGAGGCGCGAACGGGGTGATGACGGTATCGCACCACCGATATCAAAATTAGCTGGCTTGTTTTCACTGCCCTTACGTGCCGTCAGTATTCTAGGCGCGTACTCCGGGACGGGTAAGTCCACTTTCGCATGTCAGTGGGCCTTGTCGGCGGCGGCCTCTGGTCGCAACGTCGCAATCATGTCGCTTGAGATGCCAGCAGATTTTACGCTGGAACTACTAGCGGAGCAGTCAGCCTGCCTAGCGTCTCCACATTTGGAGTACGTCCAGTCGTTCTCCCAATGGGCCAACGGCAAGATCTACCTGCACAACTCAACCAATGTGATATCGCCGGAAGCTGTACTGAACTTCGTTCGGGTAGCCAAGACGATGCTCGGTTGCGACTTGATCGTCATCGATCCACTGATGATGACCGGCATGGCCAACGAGGTCGAAGCGGAGCGCGACTTTATTACTCGCCTCTCATCGATGGCTCGTGACTATGAGGTCGCAGTACTTTTAGTGCATCACCTTCGCAAGCCACCGTCAGGCGGCATGGGCGAGAAGACCCGACCAGATAAATCTAGCTTCCTCGGGTCGACGCACCTGACCGGGGCCGCTGGGGCAGTTATCACGCTGTACGCATGTCCCGATAAGCGGGAGGCCAGAAGTCGCGGCGATCCACCTGATGATGAATCCGGTGCCGACTACTACGTGAGCATTCTGAAAAGCAGGTTCAGCGCTTGGCACGGTTCAGTCGGCCTCTACCAGCACAACGAGGCTCGCCTGCTCTGCAACAGCCGGGCACGCATGTACAAGCCAGTCAACTTAAAGGAGGACGTATGTACGTCTACAGGGTCAGCCAAGGTAGTCACACTCGATGGTTCACCGATTCCGGGGACGCAAAAGAATATGCCCGAGTTCGGTACGACGTTGAGTTAGACGGGGTTCCGTTTGTCGCGGAACTCGAACACAGCGAACTGATGGTTCGCCTCAACACCTTAGAGGCAGAGCGTTCTGCCGCCTAAATATTTTTTATTTTAAACAGGGAGTAAGACCATTGAGTAAAGAATTATCAGATTATCAGACCCTTATCCACCAGAGTCGCTACGCACGATATTTGGACGACGTTGACGGTGGTCGACGTGAGAAGTGGCATGAGACGGTCGAGCGTTACCTGACCCACTTTAAGGATCAAGGAGTCCTGACCGAGAAAGATATCAAGGCGGAGAAGCTACGCGAAGCCATGCTGGACATGGATATCTTCCCGAGCATGAGGGCAATGTGGGCGGCAGGCCCGGCACTCAAAAGAGACGCGGCGGCCGGGTTCAATTGCTGTTACACAATTCCAGACGCGAGCGCGAGAATCTGGGATGAATGCTTTTTCTTGCTTCTCAATGGCTGTGGCGTTGGTTACTCAGTCGAGCGGCAATACGTCAACCAGCTACCCGAAGTGCCAGAGGACTTGGTTCCGTGTGACACGGTGATCATGGTCGCCGACAGCAAGGTCGGCTGGGCGTCAGCACTGCGACAACTTGTCAGCCTGTTGTACTCCGGGCACATCCCGACATGGGACGTTAGCAAGGTAAGGCCGAGCGGTGCCCGTCTCAAAACTTTCGGCGGGAGAGCGTCTGGCCCAGCACCTCTGATCGAGTTGTTCAAGTTCTTCGTTCGCACGTTTCAGCAACATGCCGGTTCTCGCTTACCCAGCTTGGCCGTACACGATTTGCTGTGCGAGGTCGCATCCGCAGTTATCGTGGGCGGCACGAGGCGATCCGCAATGATATCCCTGTCCAACGTCTCGGATGATCGCATGAGGATGGCGAAGTCGGGCGCATGGTACGACGCGCACGGCAACCGGGCACTGGCTAACAACTCAGCAGTGTACGACGGTCGCCCGGAGTTTCACGTACTGCAAGCGGAACTAAAAAGTCTGTACGAGTCATTCAGCGGCGAGCGTGGCGTGATGAATCGTGGCGGTGCGAAGAAAAAGATCGAGGCATACGGCAAGCGCGATCCTAATCACGACTTCGGAGTTAACCCGTGCGCCGAGATAATCTTGCGACCGCACCAGATGTGTAATCTTTCCGAGTTGAAGGTGACCAGCACAGATACGCTGTCTAGCCTAAAACGAAAGGCCCGGCTGTGTGCAATCTTGGGAACGATCCAAGCGTCGCAGACCGACTTTCGTTACCTCCGTAAGGTATGGAAAAACAACTGCGATGAGGAAGCGCTCCTCGGGGTCTCAATGACTTCGGTTATGTCGCACCCTGTCATGTCAGGTAGCGAGGGCAAGGAAAAGCTGGGCAAGTGGTTGCGCGAACTGCGTACCGTTGTCGAGGAGACTAACGAGGAGTGGGCCAAGAAGATCGGCATCAATCCATCGGCAAGTGTCACTACGAATAAGCCGAGCGGTACGGTTTCACAATTAGCCGGTTCAATTCCGTCGGGCGTGCACCCCGCGTTCAGTCCCTACTACATTCGACGTATCCGACAAGCGGTCACCGATCCGCTTACCCAGTTCCTGATTGATCAGGGTGTGCCACACGAGCCCTGCGTCATGAATCCGGGTAGCACGGTCGTGTTCGACTTCTTCATCGAGTCACCGCCCGACGCGCTAACGGTCAACGAGGTCAGCACCATCGACCAACTTGAACTCGCTAAGTGCTACAGCGAGAACTGGTCGACGCACACTGTTAGCTGTACTGCTTATTACACAGATGACACGTGGTTTGAGGCGTGTGACTGGATGTGGAAAAACTTCGACAGTCTGATCGGTATGTCATTCCTTCCTTACGACGGTTCTAGCTACAGGCAAACACCGTATGAGGCGATCACCAAGGCCGAGTACAACCAAATGTCGATGTGCGTCGAGCCTATCGATTGGTCAGCACTGCCTAGCTACGAGAACGGCGACCAGACGGAGGGCGCGAAGACTGCGGCCTGTGTCGGTGACGCCTGCGAGTTGTGAGCAAGGCCGACTGGTGGAAATCGGACGGCAGGTCTGCTCGGGAATATGCGGAAGCCCTTCTGGTCATGAAGGGCGACGCTCCTAGACAACAAAACTTTATGTCCACTCACGTTCCCGAGCACCTTCGGGAACTAACTCGAACCCATTACAAGAACGCACTCGCATTAGGAAAGGGCGATGAAGAGAGATGACTTGAGAGATCAGATAGCCAAGGAGACGGAACGATTCTTACGGGAGGGTAAGCGCATAGAGAAGCTACCCACGGAAAGAGTCTGCCCCGAAGGCATGGAATGGATCGCGGAGCGCGGCATGGACTACACCACTTGGGATCAACCGGGATCACCAGAGTGGGAGCAGAGCCGTGAGCCTGATCCAGAGGAGGAAGAATTTCATGGATGAAGAAATAGGAGAGATCGAATTGTTAACTGACTTTGACGACGCCCTGTTGGGTTGTTACTACGCAGAGGACGGCACCCCGGTCGCCTGCTACTCAAGCGAGGCCGTAATGATGCGCCTCGCCGAGGAGGGCTACGGGGACGATGAAGCGCTCGATTACGTGGAGGAAATCACAGAGGGCATGAAGCTGATCTGGATTCACCCAATCGAGTTTGAGCCGAGCTTTACGCCCACCAAGGGTGGCCATCTTAGGCTGGTGCACTGATGGCCTTCCGGGGCATCAAGCGTCTCACGGCAGATAAGCACATGAGTGACGCGCTACGTAAAAAGGCTGGCTTCATATGCCAGCTTACCGGTAAGGACTATAGCGACAGACCGCAAGGTCTACAGCTATCTCATTTTATCGGGAGAGGAAATTGGAGCGTGCGCTTCGATCCTAAAAACGTGCTCATCCTATCTGCATGGGCGCACAAGGAAATGGAATCCCACCCAGTAAATCACATAGCGCTGTGGCGCGAAATTCATGGAGGAATTTATGGCCGATCTGAAAGCGACGCTGAACTCAATGCGCTTCTGGGGCGCTCGACCTGCCCCGAGCGAGCCAAGTACGCCCGAGCCAACCACGACAAAATCGGAAAGCACTATCTCCGAATCAGTAAAGAAATCGACCAACTCAAGGAAGAGGAACTCAAAGAATATGAAATCCACCCCCCAATCTACAGAGATCACGCGCCGTTCCTCACCTAGAGGCAAGCGCATCATGGTCATCCCGGACACGCAGGTGAAGCCGGGCGTCAACACCGACCACCTAGAGTGGGCCGGGAGGTATGCGGTAAAGATGAAGCCCGACGTGATCGTGCATCTGGGTGATCACGCGGACTTTCCTTCGCTCTCCACTTGGGACAAGAAGGGCGGCAAGCACATGGAAGGCAAGCGCATCATGGCTGACTTCGAGAGTGCCAACGCCGCGTGGGCCAGACTGAACGCACCCATCGACAAAGAGATAGAGCGACTCAAGAAGGGGAAGCGGCGGTCTTGGAATCCTCGCAGGTGTCTGACGTTGGGAAATCATGAGGACAGGGTTTCCAGATTCGTGGCCTCTGACGCCGCATGGGAAGGCGTTATTGATTTGGACATGCTCGACTATGAGCGCTCAGGCTGGGAGGTCTACCCGTTCCTGCAACCTGTCGAGATCGAGGGCATAGCTTTTTGCCACTATATAACATCGGGTGTCATGGGCCGCAGTATCACGAGCGCACGGGCAGGTCTCACGAAGAGACACCAGTCATTCGTTCAGGGACACGTCCAGACTCGCGACATAGCGGAGACCAGTGACGTACTCGGTCGCCGTCGCATCGGCTTGATGGCGGGCATCTTCTACTCTCACGAGGAAAGCTACCTTAACAGTCAGACCGGCACAGATACGACTTGGAGCGGAATTTGGATGCTCCATGACTGTCACGAAGGGCAATTTGATTACATGCCCGTGTCTTACGCCTACCTGCAAGACAAGTATGGATAATCAAGACAAGTCCGCGTGGTGCCGGGCAGGGGAGAAAGCTGAGGCCGACTTCCTTGCCACCCGGCAGATTGCTGGCGTCGGACTATCGTGGAATCCAGCGAAGCAGACAGATCGATACGCGCACGATTACGTGGCGATGATCCCTGTTGACCTGAAGACCATGAAGACCCCGTGGCGAAAGTCTCAGGAGTTGTTTGGCATACCCTCAGATAAGGCTGTGTCGATCAACCAGAAAGACTTGAGTCGTTACGCAGAGTTGTACCCGAACATCATCATCTACCTCGATGTCGAGTACACCGGGAAGCTTTTCTCCCTGACGCTAAACAGGGCGAGGAGATTGATCGAAGAGGGCCGGGCACACCGGCACGAATACCTCGAACGGAAGAATGACAACGCGGGTAACGCGAAGGTCAGCTTCATTTTTAACACCGACGATTTAGACATTCTTCACGAAAGGTGACGTGGGATACATAAGTGCCAAGGAGGTTTAAGCATGGAAAAAGAATGGGTTATGGAAGACCGGAACCGCGACATGTGGTCGATAGTGAACGACGTTTCTCGTGTAGAAGAGATCCCGATCAGTTCTATCGTATCGCTCTGTGAGGATCACGGTCTTGAGTGTCGTGACTTTGTCGAGAAGTGGGAAGCACTACTTGATACCAGCCACGAACTTATCAATAGAGCGGAGGATTTGATGTGAGTAGATACAACGCGACGCTGTATTTCAAGACTAAGCAGTCAGCACTGGACGCTGGCTACTGTGACGCAGTCGAGACCGACGAAGACGACTTCCCCTACATGGCGGTGGTCACGTTCTTCGCTGATCACTACGACGTGGAAGAGGACGACGACATGTTCGAGGTGGCTGTATGAGCATGAGGGACGTTTCACCAGTCAGGCTCAACGACGCCACCCCGGAAGAATGGGACGCGGTCAACAGGCCACGCCACTACACCACGTCGGAAGTCGAGTGCATCGATTACATCCACATGATGCTGGGTTCTGGCGTAAACGATTATCTACGCGGACAGGTCTACAAATATATGCACCGCCACCAATTCAAGGGTGCGGAATTGGAAGACTGTAAAAAGGCGCAGTTCTATTTATCGCGCCTCATATATGAACTCGAACAGGGAGGTTAAATGGATAAAGTTAATCGTTACATCAAGCTATCGCGCAAAGATGTTAGCGCTGGCATTGAGCAAAAAGGAGCATTGTCCTATATCAGTTGGGCTTACGCATGGAACGCTTTAGCGGAGGAGTATCCCGACAGCACGTACTACTTCGGTGAGCCAATCACATTCCCTGACGGGACGATGATGGTCAAGGCCGGGGTCAACGTGTGCGGGATCAATTATGAAATGCAGTTACCTTGCATGGATCATCGCAACAAAGCAGTCAGCAACCCGGACGCCCGGCTGATCTCGGATAATCAAATGAGGGCGCTTGTAAAAGCGATTGCGATGACAGGCTGTGGGATCGGACTTTATCTCGGAGATCTCAAGCACGTGGTAGCTGAGTCTAGCTTTGACAAGGCCGAGCAACTGCTGGCCGCTCAAGACGCTTCAGCGTTCCATGAATTCGTGCACGAAACACTTGGCGAAGTCGAGCGTGTGGATATTTTTAACGATGCCCCTGCTGGGCGTAAGACTTCTTTCAAATCGGAATGGCGTAGCCTCTTGGGCATTGCCAAAGCGTTCTTGGATGAGGTCGCGGCCAGCATCACCGACGCTCACCAGAGCGATGATCTCTCGCTCCTGCATGAGACCATCGATGAACTAACCTCTTACGAGAGGAAAGCAGTGTTCGGTCGTCTATCTGACGCCGAAAAAACTTTTGTTAAACAGGCAAGGAGTGCCGCATGAAGCAGTTCAAGAAAGTAGTAGCAATAGTAGGTAAGTACACTGACGCGAATGGTCAGGAAAAGAATCGGTACGTGACAGCCGGTCGAGCGTTCATCCGCGACGACAATAGCATGTCGATCAAGTTGGATGCGATTCCGATCGGCCCAGAGTTCAGCGGGTGGCTAAACCTGTATGACCTCGATGAGGATCGTCAGGGTCAGGCTCCAGCGCGGGCGGCTCCAGCGCGGGCGGCACCAGCGCCTGCAACGGCTGATGAAGACCTTCCGTTCTAGTGTCTGACACTGCCGCTGTGGTACTGGGGATTGCTTTGCAGTCCTCAGTTTCACCCTACACCCTTTGCTTCAATGACAGTTGCGTTGACTATGAATGCGACATGCCACCGTCAGCCGTGTCCGGCGATTACGGCGTCAGAATCCACACCCCGTGTCTGCCACTCAACCTAGTCTGCCAAGACGCAGGTTACGCAGAGTCGTGCACGATCAACGGAGTAACAATCACCCAGATGCCGAACTTACAGGGCATCATAATTTCAGGAAGTGAACCATGAGTAACAGAGTATGGAGACCCCTAAACACCGTGGGGTTGGTATTCATCGGATCGGTAGTTGGCTTCATCATGATCTACACCATTCTGGATCTGTCCCGTGTCTGTGGTGCCCTATGAATGCCTCCGCGACCTCTCTGGGGCGCGGCAGGTATCTCGGGTCATCGACTGGCTTAGGGAAAATAAGATAAGATTCAGGCTCGGCATTGACGGTCGTCCGCGCACTGTGGACGATTTTCTGCGAGAGGATCTTGAGAGAAATGGTAAAGCGAAGAAAGCTACCCCCATACGTTTCAGTTGATAAGTATGGGTACAAGTTAAAACGATACGAGGGCCGCGTACACGGCAAAATCAGGTGGGGTAAGACGAAGATCATAGCCCCTGCTGACGCGCCAATGAGCGAGGTCTGGAGGGCGTATGAGGAAGCTGTCGGGGATGGAACCCAGACGGTGGGATGGTTGCTTAACCTGTTCATGGATAGCGACCAGTTCAGCGCTCTCGCGCCTAAGACCCAGCACGATTATCGTAAGTCCATCGAGAGGCTCGTAAACGCCTCTGTGGGCAACGATAGACTAGGGTCAGTGGCATTGGATAGGCTAGACAAGCGCTCCATACGCGGCTATCTGGACACGTATGGGGCACCCGTAGCGGCCAACCGTCAGGTGGCCATTCTCAAATCAGCATGGAACTGGGCGCTAGAGCGCTACAGCATCCCTGCCAACCCTACAATCGGAGTGCGATTACATCGGGAGCGCCCCCGAGATCGCTATGTGACGGATCACGATTTTTCTACGGGGCTAGGACTTGCCCCGGCTCCGATTGCCCAAATGATGGAACTGGCGTATCTGCTCCGGGCTAGGCTGTCAGAAGTGCGAAATCTTACCATTGATGACGTTACTGACAATCATGTCCGGCTGATACGCCTAAAGGGTAGTGAAGGAGAGTTATGTGCCCTCTCTGACCGCCTGAGAGCCGCTGTGAGCGACGTTCGTAGCGACCCCTACATCTGCTATAGGTACTCCGAGTCGGCCTTTAGAAGCGCTTGGAGACGCCTACAGAGCAAGATGCAAAATGCGGGTATCGAGCCATTTCGGTTCCATGACCTGAAAGCAAAAGGTATTTCTGACCATCAAACCAACCACTCCGGGCACCGATCCCCGACCATGAGAAAGACTTACGTTCGCAAATTACAGGAGGTTCCAGCGACCAGATGAAATACGTCGAGCAAAAACGCAGGCTTATAATCGTAGGGAACCGAAATACCAATCGGCTTAAAACCTAGCCAAAAATGTCCAATCGTTCCCTGAGTACCTCCCCCGAAATCACCGTAGTTATTACGTTTCCGCTGAACGACCCGCCGCCTGTTAATCAGCGGGTCGCTGGTTCGAGCCCAGCAGACGGAGCCATATTCTACGCGTGTCACAAGGACGTGACCGTGAGAGTAGGGTGCTAATTTAGGGAACCGGCTAGGGAATTACGGCAGAATCCACCCCTTTTCGAGCAGGCCGTTGATCAGCCTGTCTTCCAATTTTTGGTAGCCGTCAGTCCTATCACCACCCGGTTTACTGCTTGCGGTGGTATTCATTCTCAGCGTTCTGCTGAGAGGTTCTGGAGCACCGCCCTTCTTCGGGTTGGTCATCTGTCCCTCATAGCCACGGTGCACTGTAGGATAAAGTTCCTCGTGCTCAATCGGCCTGCCTAGTCTGGCAACAACCCCATCCCCCTCTGCAATAGGAATGCGAACCCCGTATGACCTGTGGGTCGAGTTAGTGTCGACCTCGGCGTGTGGGTTCAGCCTAACCAGCACCTGACCGTTCGTGCCCATCTGCGTGTTGTGAAGGTCTGGCACCGCGACGTCCCTGTACACCTGCTGTACGTTCGGGAAGCCAGCGTCCCTCATGTCTGCCATATCCATGCGGGCGGTGATGGCCTTCCTCGCGTCCTGATAGCCGGGGCGTGACAGGTACGCCTCTGCGTCTGGGTGATTTATTCCGGGGAAGTCCTTGAACTTTCCTTTCTTGGTCGCTCTGACCGCATCATCAATCTTCTTAACCATACTCACCGGGTACTTACCACCTGCCTGACGCACCACGTCCATCTCTCTCAGGATCGCCTCCACAGGCATCGTCGAGAAGTTGGATGACTCGATACTCATGGGGTCGTAAGCGCCCCAGATGTTATCCGTCTTAGCGTCCTTCGCGACCTTCTGCACCTTGTCTTGGAAGCCTCTAGCGACAATACCAGTTGACTCCCATGCGGCAGGATCGCCACGCTCAAGTGCAGACCTGAGCATGTACATCGGGCCGCTCTGCAAATCGAGTGCGTCGCTGAACGGCAGTCCACTCATCTGCGTCATGGTGCCAGCGAGAGTCGGGTCACCACGCATCGGTATCACCGCCGCGTTTGCCAGATCATCCGCAGTCATCGTCGGCAGTTGATTCAGATCGAACGTGTCCTTAATGACCGTCTCGTAGTTATTCTCGCGGGCGATAGCCTCTCGGGTCTTGCCCGGAGACGTCTTCAGCATTGCCTCCTGACGGTTCGGGGGATAGTTAGTTCTCTCTCCGGGCCTAGCCTGAGACTCTGGGCCGAGCATTCTCTCGCCCTCAGTACTGCGACGTATCTCCGGGATCTGTGCCTGCTCTGCGGCCTCCTTCCCGGTGATATTCCAGAGGTTCTCATTGTTGCGGATCTTCTTGACCGCAATGTCACCGACGATAGGCAGAGCCTCGCCGAGCATCATAAGCCCGGCCTCCTTCGCGGCGTCCATATAGCGCCCATCGTTGACAGCACGAGCAGTGTTGTCGACACCCACCCCCGCACCAACGAACGGCAGGAACTCCGGGATCATGGATACCCATGGCCCCCACTTCTCCGCCGCCTCCTTGCTTACCCCTGAAGCCATCAAGCCGTCGATAGTGCCCTCTTCGAGTGTGGCGGCAATACCCTCATCCCATAACGTATCTCCGTAACTCATTACAAACCCTCCAGCAGGGATTGACCGTCGAGCGACTTAGCCAGCTTGACCTTGTCGATACCCTTCTTCGCGGCGATACCGCCGATAGACATAAGGGGAATACCACCGAACGTGGTCGCCTCAATAGCGCCACCAACAGCACCCGGAGCGAGACCCTTCAGCCTTCGCACCAACTCAGCCGCAGTGCCGGGGTTGACTGACTGCGGTGGCAGAGTGCTTATGGCATCAGCGACCTCTACTAGGTCGCGAATGTTCTGTGCCTGCTCGCGCCCGAGAATCGTCTCCAGCTTCCCTGACTCATCCAAGTCTCTGACCTTCTTCTTAAACGTGCTTGCGGTCAGCAACGGTGTGCCAGTGGCGTCTGACGTCTGGGTGCCGAATGCAGACTTTCGTATGTCCTGAAGAAAAGCGGTCTGAACCTGCTTCCAAGATGCCGCGCCCTCTGGGGTAGCACTCATCGTAGTCTTCAGTTGCTCTATCTCCTGAACGCTTGACTGTGCGACCTTGGACGCAACCTTCTCATCGGGGATCTTCTCGACGTTAGTTCTAGACCTGTTGCTGGCCAGACCAGACGCCAGCGGAGAGTCATCGAACTCGTTGTAGAACTGGCGAGCAATTCCACGCGACTCTCGATACTTAGCCCCAGCGGCTGTGTTGTCGAGCGTTTCGTCGATGGTGTCGAGGAACATGCGACGCCACCTAGCCTGATTAGGAACGGAGCCGTCGTAGGTGTTGTTCACGTGCTTACGTAAGTCCTCGGCCTGACCGATAGTGATAGGCTTCAGGTTGCCGTCCTTGTCGATGATGTTCATCTCCACAGCGGCCTTGAAGATACTCTCGTTCTCCTTCGTGCCATGACGGAAGCGCCACGCTTCCTGCATCACGTTATTGAGTCCGGTGATCTCTGGGATCAGCATCTCGGTCTCACCAGCCTCTTCTGCCACCTTATAGGCCGCATCTTTCTCGGCCTTACGTTGCGCTCTATACGCCTCAACGGAAGCCCTGACCTGAGCACCACGCTCTACGTTATCGGCAACGCCAGTGGCACCGATATCTTCCTCCATAGCATCGAAGTTCTGGTTAGCAACGATCTGCTGGTTGCGTCTGCGATCCTGCATCTCAGGATTGTTATCACGAGCAATTTCATACTCTTCCTTCATCTGCTTCGCATCGCGGGTAGCCTGTCCACGGGTGAGACCTGAGTCGCCCTCGAACGGAATTGGCGTGCCATGAGACGTGGCAATGCGCTGTCGAGCGGCATCAGTCTCTGCCGCACCCATAGACCTGTTGTTGGCCGGTGGGTCTGTGAGTCTCCTGTAGCCCTCTCTGGCTCCCCTCACGGGGGCAGTAGCGACCTCACCTGTACGCCTAGCCGCCTCTCGTGCGACAGTACCGGCACCCGCACTAGCCGCCATAGACCTCCAAGCAGGCGCAAGCGGCGAGCCGGGCATCATGGCGAGTGGCTCAAGTACCCGAGCATCCTTATCAAAATCCATCACCGCCTCTGCGACAGGCTGAACAGCCGAACTGATGTTGTCCATCACCTGCCTGCCCTCTGGGGTATATGCCTCACCCTTCGAGAACTGATCTGAGACTTCGCCCATCGTCTTCTCGACAGTGCGAACACCTTCCTGAGTTCCGTATGTGCCGTCCTGAACCGCGTTATAGATACCCTTGCCGAATCCATAGGTAGCGCCAGCGATGGAGCCGCCCATGTTGCTCAGGTATGTAGACGCCGCGTCAGAGTAGCCCCGGAAAGTTTTGAGTATCTCGGACTCAGGCGCGCCACTCTGATAGGTGCTGGAGCGTACAGCCTTTATCTCATTCGCGAGATGCTTCGCCGCCCTTGTATCGTTGGCGGCGTGGGCATTACGCAAAGCGCTTTCTAGTTTCTCTAAATCTGCCATGACTACTCCGTTAGTCCGCGTACATATCCACTAGGTCGGGGGTCGACAAGGTCGGGCTGAAGTACTGGCTCTCATCATCGATGCCTAGCTTCTCGCCAAGCTGACGCTGGATAAGCATCATCTCCGAACGAGCCGCCTCATCACCCTGCTTGAAGTCCATCAGAGATGAACGAGACTTCATGGCCCACTTGGCTTCGTCTTCCGTTACCTGACCCTGTCCCTTCAGTTCGCCACGGGCGAACATGTATAGGATCGCGGATATCTTCTCGACCTGCGTCTGAGCGTTCTGACTACTCTGCAAAAACGTGGGAGTTTGTGAGTCCACGGTTCCGTAGATAGAGTGGTAGTCGCCCTTTTCCAGCACGTCATTGAGGGTGTCGAATGCGACCTGCATCTGTGGTGACTGCTGTCTCGCGGTCGTCTCTTCCAGCACTTCCTGCTTCGCCCCTTCCTGCGCTTTAGTAATAGCGCCAGCGTCACCGGCCTTCTGCTCTCTGGTCTGCCTTCCAGCAATCCAGTCGAGTTGTGCCCTCTCTTCATCAGAAGCGTTGTCGTAGATGATCGCGTTGCGAGCCTTCTCATCCATATTCATGAACTCGGAATAGGTCATACCAGCCTTACGAGCCTGCTCACCAACCCAAGTGCTGGCGTTGGTGTTGCCAATATAGTTTTCAGTGAAGAAGTCACCGAGTTCCTTGTTAGCATCAGTGCCCAGCGATATGTCACCGATAGTCGGGTTCTTAGGGTCTATCCCAGACAGCGCCGTCAACTCTCTGAGTTTCTCTTGCGCGTCCGTATACGTTTCCATCTGAGCCGCATACCGAGCCTTGCCGCCAAACATCTCTGGAAACAAGAACGGAGTCATGCCGGTCATGCCGCCAAGCAACATCTTGCCGAAGAACTTAGCGCCACCGTCTCGCTCTCTAGCCGCCTCAGTCCAATGCTGTGGCTTCTCAATATTCATGAGGCCACGCACTGCTGGTGACTGGGCTTGGTCGTAGTGGCTCTGTTGCACTCCTACCTCTGGTAACGATAGGAGGCCACGAGTCATCTCAGCCTCTTTTGTGAAATCGCGTGCCATTATCGACCTCCTTGCCCACCGAGGTTCTGGTCTCTCATGTAGTTATTAATGTTAAAGCCGTATGGACTCTGAGCCTGATTCGCGTAATACCGTTGCTTCATCTCTGGAGTCATGTTCGCCATCCACTGAGGTTCTTGCTGTGGCGCGGCAGGTGCCACTGGCTCATCCTTGGGGCCGTACTTAGCCTGCAACTCCTTAACGAAGCTGGGAGCCTCGAACTGCATAGGCATACCGCCGACCGCTCTAGTAAAGTTGGCTAGAGCCGGATTGTCGGCCATCATCGACTGACCGTTCTCGATCAGCCCACCTAGCACATCCCCGAGGGCACCCATCTGCTGGCTAAACATTCCGTTGAACATCTTGCTAGAATCCTTGCCGGAGACTGGGGGTAGCTTCTTCATAGCCGAGTCCATGTTTCCACTCGCGCTACTGCCGCCAGAACTGCTCTTACTTTTACTTCTTCCGCCCATGATATTTCCCCTTATCCTGCAAAACTGAAGCTAGGTGGCGCGACATTCCAGCCGCTTGAACTGCCGTTACCAGATGATCCACCGTAGTTGTTGTTGAAGCCCTGACTGCCAGACTGGTTCATTCCGACGTTCATGCCGTTGCTGAAACCCTGACTCGACGAACTGCTTGATCCGCCACCAGAAGACTGAGTCAGCGTGGTAGGCCCGCCAATGATCTGACCGTAAGCGCCTGTAGCGTTTAGTCCTGCCATCGCCGGGTTGAACTGGTTCATCGCGCCCTGTTGCATGTTCTGTAGGTTGCCTACACCGAACTGCTGATTGCGATCCATCATGTTGGCTAGGTTCATCTGGTTCTGGACGCCTTGGTTTTGCGCTTGGAATCCGAGATTGTTCATGCCCTGCATCGTGGCCTTGTCTACGTTGTTGGCCATCTGGTTCGCAGAGTTGTGATACCCGGACGACCCCGACATGCCTGATGCCGCCGCACGGGCATCAATCCCGCCGAGGTTCTGTTGCTTGATCAGGTTAGCGTCGTTCATCATGTCGCCCTTCAGGGCGTTCACGTAGCTGTTGGGGCCGACCTGACCCTGTAGTCCAGAGGCGTAGCCGCCCTGCATCTGGTTGCCGTAGCCGCCCTGTGCCTGATCGAATGCGCCGGATACCTGATCCTGCACTTCGGGTTGCATCCCGTTGATCTGGTCAATGGCCTGACCGTACTGGTCAGTAGCAGAGCCGTATACGTTCTCTAGGTGAGGCGCTTGCGCTCCCCATACGTCCTGCGAACTCTGGTTAAAGTTGCTACTACTAGAATTCGAGTTCTGGCCAGATTGGTTAACGCCGTAGTTAACCCCGACGCTGGAACTGGCATTGACGCCATTCCCCGCCTGCTGGCTGTTACTCGATTGCTTGCTTTTGTTCTTCCCGCCCATGAGTTAACTCCGTAGGTCTTTCCCAAAAATGATTTCCCTGATTTCCCATCCCACCTTGCTAACTGCGTATTCCACAGCGGGCATCTGGCATGAGCGTGTCTCTATCCGCGAACAGTTAAGTTGCTTGGCCACCTTCTCGTAGAAGTCCGCGAACGTCACAGCGTTCGCTCCTCCGCGCTCCTTGGCCCATGAGAGCCACAGCAGGAACGTGGTGTCGCCAGTAAACTCATCCGTCTCGATGGTGGCCACGTTGAAGAAGTTAGGGTGTACCCACAGTTGGCTCTCGCCTGATAGAACACTGTGGTAAACGTCTTCCGGCCTAAAGGTTAGGTTAGTATCAAGATGCAGAATCTCTTCGATTGCTGGCTTGATCCAGTGCCACTCCTCTCTAATGTTCGCTACCCGTGGGTAGACAATTAATCCAGCGTCAACTTCTTCCATACGATCTCTCCTTGATCCTCAACGCATCCGTAAAATCCTTTTTCACGAACATAAACTATTGCTCCGATCTCCCGACGTAGCGGCATGTCGCCGATTACGGGTGCGATGAAACGCGACAGGTGCGAATCAATTCCGAAGAACTGCCTGTCGAGATACTCAGCGAGAATCTCATCCGTCTCCTCTGGTACTGGCTCTGCTCTATAAGTCATCGCGTTCCACTCGGTGACCACTCCACATCCACACCGCTGATGTTGAAGTTTCCGTTAGTTGGGCCTTCAGCACGCCACGAGTGAAGCTCACCCGTAGACCGGATATCGATCTTGCGTTCCGTTGCCGGACTGAAGTCTCTCTTGTCGCCTGCCCACCGGGCACCGTCACCAGCGTAGCGGTGTGAGCCGATAGACATCTTGATCGGGGTCTTGCCCTCGACCTGTGGGTACAGGCGCGTGATAGTGCTCACGTCATCGTGGCCGACTATCGGTAGGTGAGTCCGCTCGATGAAAGTAGTGAGACCTTCCTCGTGCGGGTTCTGCGTGTCGATGTTGTACACGTCAGGGCCGGAGGATCCGACCATCACGCCATCGAATGCCTGCCTGTTCGCAGTCGCCCAAGTAGTCCGCTCGTTAGCCCAGACGCCCTCCCAGTCATCCCACCCACTAATAACTGTGGGCTGGTTGCCGTAGCAGGCGTGTGAGAACGTGCGCTCAGTGCTGAGGTCTCTCAGCGACCACGTGTCGTCCCGGTAGTTGTACACGTAAGCCATGTTAGGTTCGTCGTGGCCTGCCTCGGGTACGCAGAACCAGACCTCACCCATCATCTTGTTGTGTGCCGCGAACGACGTGTGCCGTGCGTCCTCGTTCAACGTGCTAGCGAATCGCTTGCGTAGTCGATTGTGAAGCAGGCTCTGGGCTTGGTTACCGTCGAACACTAGGATATCTTCATTACTGATGAAGTAGTGACGGCCCGAGACCTCGACCAGTGCGTCACGGGCAATCAGGCCAGCGTTCTGTGAGACCGTTCGCCTACGCCATACAAGTGCGTCGCCAGTAAAGTCGAGCACGTTAAGCGCCTTCTCGCTGTAGATCACGAAGCTGTCACGCAGGCTCTCCGCCCCGACGATCTTGCCGCCGCGACCGAGTGTCAGGTAACCAGCTAGACTGGACGGATCAACGTCCGGCCCCTCCCACGTGTAGGGCACGCCGTTAGGCTCGCAAGGGTGCGACCACCGGACTCTGTCCTCGTAGTAGGTAGATTCACCCGTCTTCGGATCTGGCTCAGTCATGCCCAGAGCGAAAACGAAATTCTTGTGCGACTGGATCATGCGAGCGTATACGCCTCGGTCTTCCCAAAGGTCTCCGCCGAATACCCAAGGTAGCTTGATGGCCACCTCAGCGTTGGCGTCCCAGTCAGTAAAGTAGACCGGATTAACCGACGCGTTATTGATGAAGGTCACCTGACCGATCTGACAGCTAGTCCACGCGTGCTCATCTACTTCGTTATCGAGTCGCAGTACCGTGTGGAACTTCTGGTCGAAGTAACTCTCGATGGTGCTGTCAGTGCATACGAGCCACGTAGTGTTACCCTCGAAGTCATTGCTCTGCATGATGTGGCCAATGTCGCCGCTAGCCGATCCAGCAGTGTTAACGATCTGCGATCCACCTGATGCCTGAATCTTGCCAGACACAACTCGGAAGTTGCGTCCGTCTGTCAGAGCGTTGGGCGGCAGATCCCACGGTGCTACATCAGAGATGACCCCGACCTGACCTATGCCGCGTACATTGATAAGCATTACGCTTGGTTCTCCACCTTGTATGAAAGTTCCTTGACGGCCTCTAGAAGGAGCACACACAGTCGCGTGTAATCCACGGCGAGGTATCCGTTGTCTGTCTGCTGTACTGCCTGCGGGAACACGGCCTGAACCTGCTGTGCCGAGACTCCAGCCTGCTCCATGTAGGGCATACCGCAGTGGACGCCTTCCTCGTTCGGGACATACGTGAACGTGTCCAGAGTCTTGACCTTGTCTAGGGCGTCATCGACGGTAGCGATCTTATGCTTCAGCCTATCGTCCGACTGGCTGACCACGTTGCCGCTTGCCGTCAGGTTCGCGCAGGTGATGTTGCCCGACGTGTCGATCTTTACGTTGTCGGTCTCGGCCCACTCGCCAGCAACGTGGTGAATGATTGAGAATTGATCTTTCGCTGGGTAGTAGTTGGGTGCCTGCGGCCCCGTAGCCTCGGGGAACGTATTCCTCAGAACACTCTTAATAAGCCGAAGGTGATCGTCCCCCATAGAGATCGAGTCATTGGCGGTAGGCCATGCCGCATCTAGATCTGTAACGTATTTACCAGTCTCAATTCCCATTGCACTTCTCCAGTTTCAGGAGTACGTCGCCACACTCCCTCGTGCCCACGCTGTTGCGCGGCACTACTTTCCAATCAGTTTTGACTGTGCACTTCTTCACCCAGCCACGTTCAACGAATGGCCTCGCGCCCTTGAGCGCGTATATGAGGCCACCGAAAAGTACTTCACCCATCATGACTCGTCGCACTCGGGCGGTGCCGGGCTGAATTGAGGCTGAGAGCAATCTACTGAATCGTCCGAGTCGTCCGCGTCGTCTGTAGTGTCGTCAACGTCAGTGTCGTCAACAGAGTCAGTAGCGTCGTCAGTGGTGTCGTCAACATCAGTGTCGTCGATGATTTCGTCGTCAACCCCAAAGCTAGACGTCTCATCGATAACCGTGTCGATCAGGTCATCAGCCTCAGCCGGGTCACCGATCACGTAGTTAACGCGCTCATCGCTGTTGTAGTCGTTGCCGACATAAACGCTGTCAGTCATCGTGATAGTGCTACCAGCCGCGCCAGCGATTGATGGGATCACGTCGAAGATCTTTCCACGGTTCTCTTCCTGCTTCATGTTGACTGCCGCGTTGTTCTGACTGATCTCTTTCTGTAGGTCAGTGTTAAGTGCCGCGATTCCGACCTGAGTCAGAGTTCCCAGTACAGGGCCGGTCATGACCTTCGCCCAGTCCAGAGCCGTAACGTCTTGCTCAGTCTTCAGCGTAGCCATAGGTACGTTGTTGTTGCCGCTAGGTGCGCTACCGTTCGATGCCGCCACCGCCATGACAATGGCGAAGTGGCTTGCAGACTCTGGGTTAGCCTTTACGGCCTCTGACAGGCTCTGCCACATAGCCGCATGAGATAGCTGTTCAGCAGTCTCACGGGCTGTTGCTTGCTCCGCCTGCACCTTGATCACTTCTACTTGGGCGTTGCGATAGCCCTGCTTGCTGGCCATCTTCTGATCCGCCGAAGCGCATCCCAAAAAACTTGCAAGGGCCAAAGCCACGATAATAGTTTTCATAACTCTCTCCTTGTGAAGTCGGTCATCTCTCCGTAGTTTTCGTCTTCTAAAATTCTCATTTTTCCGTTCCCCCTGTCGGCTACCATCTCTGCTCGTTCCTCTGTGAAATCAACCAGCAGGACTGGAGCCTTCGTTGGATCAAACTCGCTGTCGATATTCTTAGCGGCCTTGGCCAGTGCGTCCTTAAAACTACGAGCCTGAAACTTTTTGACTCGCGGGTGTGTGAAGGGCGGTTTGTACATCACTGCAAAGGTTCTCATCAGATTCTCTCCACCGTTACGTTGTGAACACGCGCATGTGAGAAAGCGTTCCTGCCGTAGTTGCCCGGTTGCCACACCGTGAAGTTCATCACTATGTGCCTGAAGTCCTTGTCTACCGTGAACTCTCTCTCGTAGGTTCGTTGCGTGTTCTTTGTAAAATTCTCCTGAATGTTCACGTAGTGCTTCCTCGTGCCATCAAGGTAGCCATACCTGTACCCAAGGACGTGCATACCCAGTTGAGCGTTGGCTTCCCAGTCATCTACCGCCTCAAGCGTGCCCGTCAACTTGTACCTCGCGTTAGGGCCAACCTCATCCGCGTACCACCATCCGTTAGCGCCGATAGCGCCGGGTGTGCGGTCACGACTGGACTGGTCAAGCCAGAGCCAGAAGTACTTTCCTCGCTGGGCGTCGCCGTCCCAGTTAATCTCGTTATCGGCTAGGTGGGTGATAGCCCCATCGATCCGCTTGTCGGTATGCTCTTTACTCAGCTTGTAGATATCGCCGTGCGTACCCCAGCCGTAGTCATCCAGCTTGTACTGGAGTCCATAGGCCATGCCGTCGTAGCCTTCGAGATCCCATTCGCGGTTGTAGCCCAACTGACGCATGTCTCGAACGTATCGCTCGTTGCTATTGATCTCGCCCTCACTACCTTTGTAGTTCCAACGGATCTCCTGCATCGTGCTAGGGAGTGACTTAATAATGCTCATATCGTGGAGCCGTCTTCCTTGTAGTCTGGTCTGCGCGGCCAATCGACTACCTTGGGGAATCCTTCCTGCTCTGGGATATCACGTAGCGCCTGTCGATACTCAAGCCATGCCTCCATCTCTTCGCCAACCTGAGAGTCAGGCGCAAAGATCCAGTCACTCTTCATGAGCAACCAGTCACGATCCTCACGTAAAGAGTACGCCTCGCTATCCAGCCTTTGAGCAACTTCCTCTTCCGTCAGGTCGTAGACGATCCATGGGATCGTTTCCTGCGTCGGGCTGGTGATATCGCCGGGAATCAAATCCTGAGTCCAATGATCAATCGTAGGCTCGGGCTCAAGTTGCGGGTTAGGCTCGTAGGGCAGATACAACTCTGGAACCACGTCCACCTCACCCGTCTCGGGGATAACCAACTTAGCTGGGTGCTCGGGTATGCGAGTCCAAGCGCCAGCAATCCTAGAGGCGACTGCACGTATTTGGTCTTCCAGCTTTTCCTTCCTAGTGAAGTCTGGGAACTCAAACTGCTTTACCCATTTCTCATCAGGCCGATCTGGATGCGTAAACTCGATAGCTATCCACTCTGACTCTGGTAAGTATTCCAGTACCTTGTATTTAACTTTCATATCAATTCCTTGTTAGACGGCGTGAGCAAACTTAACAATGCCGTTGGCACCAGCCTTTCCTGTCTCGGCAACACCTCCGTAAGAGGACGCTCCGCCTCCACCTCCGCCACCGCCCTGCTTGGTGGCGGCCGTGGCAGTGCCCATACCGGCTACGGAAATTCCGCCAGTGCCTCCTCCCCCATTACCGGCCGCGCCGGGACTGCCAGATCCGCCAGAGGCTCCTCCTCCTCCCGCGCCATAGACACCGAATGGCGATATGTTGACTCCGCCTCCTCCAGCACCGCCTTTTTTTAATTGGTCATTTGCCCCGTAGGCCGCGTTTACGCCGTTGGAGTTCATTCCGCCTCCTCCTCCAGCCGCAGATGAATTACCCGACCCGCCAATCGTGCCTCCGTTCTGGGTGGCCAGCCCTCCTCCCGAGGTAATGGTCGTGCCGTATCGGCCTCCACCTCCTGCGCCGCACCCGCCGGGCAAGCCCATGTAGTTAGAGCCATTGGCGTGAGATCCACCCCCGCCTCCACCCGTCGCGAATGTTCCGCTAGTTCCCGGCCAGCTAAATGTTGTATTGCCGCCATTTTTACCCTGCGCCTTTGAAGCGCCACCGCCGCCAGACTTGCCGGGGCATCCGGTGTATTCCTGACCCGGCCCTGCCTGCTGGGTCTTGTTGAAGTTGAAGCCGCCTCCACCTCCGCCGCCGACAACTGATCCATTGGCTTCTGACTGGTGTGCCCTGCCACCACCGCCACCGCCGCCTCCAGCGCCAACAGCCATCAAGGTAAGCACGTTGCTATAGGAGCCAACTGCCGTCTTGGTAACCTTGAACGTGCCACAGGCGTTAGTGTTGCTAATGGTTCCGATCTTGTAGCCACCGCTCGTAGTGAACGAACCGCCTGCTATCGTGGACTCAATAGGAGAGGCGGCAGACTTACCTAGAAAGTCAGTCAGCTTCAGGTTGCCAGAAGTCGGAACTCCTGCGGCCGCGCCGTAATACGCCTTCAGGTTCTTGCCGCTGATAGACGTGAACTCAGCGATCACTTGGCTCTGCTTGATAGGCTTGTTGGCTGGCAACGTCATTACTTCATTTCCTCAACCGTGCGACGGAGATCGTTGATCTCCTCGATCAGGTAGCCAATCAATCCCATATAAGAGACAGACAGCCCGTGCTCGTTCTCGTGCACAAGGTGGGGCAGTACCTTCTGGACTTCCTGCGCGATAACGCCGCTAGACATTTCACCGCTGTCCTTCCACTCGAACTCAACGCCACGTAGCTTCCCAACCACGCCCACAGGTGCAGTGGCTATATTCTTCTTCAGGTCGGCATCAGATGATGCAACGAAGTCGGTAGCAGTCAGCGTTCCAGAGATCGTCGTATTACCTGACGTGGGAACGTATGCGTGGCTGTGGCTAGCATTAGCGTAGACACCAGAGTGGTTATGGTTGGACGCCGCGTATCCGCTATGGCTGTGGTTGCTAGCCGCGTAATCGTGGCTGTGACTAGACGCCGCCGCGCCTACGTCGCCAGCAGACAGGCTGACAGCGCCAGTCTTTCCATTAACACTGGTTACCGGGTAGCTGACTGTTGGTATCTCAGTTTTCTTCGCGTAGTTCTGAGCAGAGTGATCGCCCCATCCGAACGCGGTATTCCAGTTACCCACTTGCGTTGTCGTAATGTTCTTGACATGATCAGGTACAGTGGGGTCACTCTCTGTAGTGAGATAGTTGCCTACTGGCTGATAGACCCCAGTGTGATTGTGGCTAGTCAGGGCGTAGTCGCCTACTGGCTGATACACACCCTCGTGGCCGTGGTCAGCAGGTGACGCGCCAACGTCAGCCGCGTTCAGTACTACCGCACCAGTCTTATCGTTTACAGACGTGACAGGCGGCTCTGAGTCCTCCATGCCGGGGAGGTTGTACAGGCCGCTACCGTCACCAATAAAGACACCACGGTCTTTAGCGATAGTAATACTGCCCTTGGCCTCGATGCCGCCAGCCATGTCGATGTTGCCATCGTCGCTCAGTGTGAACTCAGTGTTCTCAGTCCACATGTCAGACTGGGCATCCCACGTCAGCACTCGGCCAGTAGCGTTACCGGGGAGTACAGGTGGCGTACCATCACCGCCGCCAGAGACGTAGTTCAGCGGAACCCATCCCAAGCCGTCAGAGATGATCCAGTCGCCCTTCGACATGGGCGTCTCCTCGAAGACACCGCCGTCATCAATGACCATGACGTAGTAGCGTTTGTTGTCGCTATCAGCCGCTGGGAGTGGCGCGCCATCCTCAAAGCCCGCCATCTGGCCCTGATTGCTCGCTACCATCATTCTAGACTGTAGGGCACTGTAGCTACCGGCGAAAATTAGATCTCCCTGAAGGGCCGATATGGAGTCCTCAAGGCCGCCTATAACGTCGTTAAGATCTTGGTTATCACCGTTGATAATCTCATCGAAGCTGTGAGTGTGGTATCCGGGCTGACCGCCTGAGCCGCCCTCGCCACCGCTAGGTGCCTCGATCCACTTACCTTTGCCGTTGAAGTCGATATAACGGGCAAGGGGCTTGCCCTCTAGTTCTGGCTTGTACGCAACGTCATCGTAGACAATGTTGTCAGGTATGTTGCCGATCTCATCCCACAGGATGATAGAGATGTTGCCGTAGTTGATCGGAACCCACTCGCCACCAGCCGCGACCATCCAGTCGCCGTCATTGTAGGCGTTGCCATTAACGGTTCCAGCGTCGGTGCTGATGAAGAACAGGCGATCCTGATCCTCAGTGACGCTCGCTGGAATAGACTGGCCGTCAGCGAAGCCCACAGCCTTGGCGCGGTCAGACAGCTTCAGGAACGTACCCGTGCTAGCCTGAAATGATCCGCCAAAGACCATCTGCTCCATCATGGCGTCTACCTTGTCACGAAACTCCTTCAGGACTTCGTTAAGGTTCTTCTCATCTTCGTAGTCGCCGTCCTCGTTGGTATCAACAAGGATCTCGTAGTCGAAGTGCATGTGGTCTTCGGGCGGGAAGGTATCTGGCTTGTTCTGGATCTCACTCCACCAGACAGTACCACCGCCACCACCGCCACCGGGGCCACCTGAGCCACCGATAGATTTCCATACGCCCGCCTCTGGTGAGCCTTCTGGCATGGGGATATAGACCCAAGTCCGTCCGTACTCTCGATGAGTGTCGCCCGGTTGTGGCTCGCCCTCTGGCCAGTGAATTACTCGGGCATCTAATTTGTGCTCGCTCATTCTGAGTCCTCCGCTGGCATAGCCGCTATCTCTTGCTCAAATCCAGCCACAAGCTCGTCTATGGCATCCCGCAGACTTTCACGAATGTCCTGTGTATCGTCCATGGTGGCTTTTCTGAGGGTGGATAGGGTGGTGATTAGCTCTGAGTAGCCAATCTTGGGTGTGCCGTTGACGTACAGGGAGCCGGTAATGTCTACGCGACCATCAGCGCCGATACGCATACGCTCGGTGTTTGGGTTTGTTCTAAATACCATACTGGTGTTAGCGTCATAGTACATAGTGCCGGTCGATTCTTGAATAATTCGACCATAACTTGTTCCACCAGATTGAAACTCAAGACCGTAATAATTAGATTCGTTATTTAATGTTAAGGCTCGCCCACTTGCGGGTGATGTTGAGCCAATGCCCACGCTTCCATCAGCATCGATACGCATACGCTCTTGGTATGTTGTGCCGTCTCCAGTAGAGAACCTAATGTGGGGACGGGCTATTTGGTGTTTGGCCCCAATGTTGACGAAGCTTTCACCTGACTCATCTGGAGATAAACTTATTCCAACAGAGTAAAGCGAACCGTCCTGATATCGAGTGCCAATAAACCTAGGATCATCATTCCATGTTGATACAATGTTTCCAGTTACTTCTAATGCCTCAGAAGGGGAATCCGTACCAATGCCCACGTTGTTATCAAAAGTAACGTCTCCCTCTTTATTAATGAGCAACCCTTTTATGTCAACGGTTCCTACGCCAACTCTTAATTTCCCGCCGCCAACTTTAATAACAGACCCTTTCACTCCCTCTACATTATCTTGTACCGACTCTCCAAACGAAAACCATCTGCTTGATGAGTCGGATAACGCCGTGACACCTAATGTCACAAGTCCGCTACCGCTAGAGTTTTCGGGGTCTTCAATTTTTAATATTGCACCACCATTTAATCCAAAACCTAGATAGCCTTTTAGCTGTAACTGGCTATTTTGGTAATGAACAGACCGCTCCTCAATCCACTCAGCTACTAAATCCTCTGTAGGTTCTTGATTAAACTCGCCATCAGTGACCTCTGACCAAGTGCTGGTCTTAGCCTTACTCTTCCACTCTGCCAGTTGCTCCTTGGCTGTGGAGCGCAGAGGGGCCATGCCGATGCCGACGTTACCCGTGGCATCCACAGTCACAGCATTGTTAGGCGACCACTTATCAACAGCCCAAGTCGTGATCTGGCCGTCAGTAGTGCCGTCCTCAATGTTGGCATGGATCTCTGAGTCTACTGCTACCCACTTCTCGCCGTCCCACTCCCAGCCTTCGTAAAAGTCTCCCACAGCAGGATTAGCAGGGAAGCCCATTGCATTTCTCGTGTTCATTCTGCTTCCTCCATCGTGGATACTTCTGGCTCCGGTGCTGGCATGGTTGCTATTTCGTGTTCTAGGTTCTCTATGAGACCGCCTATGGCATCAGCCAATGCGTCTCTCAGACCCTTGATGGTTGTCTCGTCTTTGGTGGCGTTGCGTAGGGTGGACAAAACTTGAATTAACTGCTGTGAGGTTCTGGTGGTAGTGGATATCGCGCCTATTTTAGTGCTGTCAATCCACAGCTCAGCCTGACCACCTAAATTCCCCCACTGGATATTGAAATAATTGCCGCTGTGAGAGCCGCTAACACCGTCTCTGGTGGCATACCCAACGGAGGCCACCGTGCCGCTGAACAAGCCAGCGCCATCTTCACGCAACTCTACTTTAGACTCATTGCCGTCATTGATATAAAGCCCCACTCCGAGGGGGTTGGTTAAATCCATTGAGACATAAGCGCCGTTAGATTTTTTTAAGGCGGTTATCTTTTGGTCAAATGAGGTGACGCTACCGTTGGCGTCGATGGTCATTTTTGGATTAGAGCCACCACCCGCATAGACAACAAAATCATCACCACTTGACCCTGCTTTCACATGACCAATAGATGTCGTACCTGCGTCAGTAAATGTGACAACAGATTCCGTATTGGTTGAATTAACAGTCAAAGGTCTATTAGTAGACCCTGACACCTCAAGGACAGTGCGGGGATCATTTCTGCCAATGCCGACGTTACCCGTGGCATCCACAGTCAC
>Ga0233444_10001453_pt1 | contig 27044 bp, 22 predicted proteins | sample SI_124_October20_6_FD_182792 | JGI IMG/M metagenome (GOLD analysis project Ga0233444, IMG submission 182792) | Seawater microbial communities from Saanich Inlet, British Columbia, Canada - SI_124_October2016_10_MG | ecosystem: Environmental > Aquatic > Marine > Inlet | place: Canada: British... | reverse complement strand
GCAAAGGTAGCGGGTGTCAACCACGTTATCGGCGCGGCGCCGCCACGGGAAGGGCAGGGTATTTTCCCGCCGACGCTCTATGCGCTCGCCGAGTCGGGGGCTACCGAGATCTATTCGATCGGAGGTGTGCAGGCGCTCGCAGCGATGGCTTTTGGTCGCGTGGGAATGCGTCCGGTCGATATGATCACCGGGCCAGGAAATGCGTATGTGGCCGAGGCCAAGCGTCAGCTGTTCGGGCTTGTGGGCATCGATCTTCCGGCCGGTCCCACCGAAATCCTTGTGATTGCCGATGACGGCGCCGATCCGGCGCTGGTTGCGACAGATCTGCTCGGGCAGGCGGAGCACGGGCCGGACAGCCCTGCGTGGCTGATCACGACATCCGCGAAGTTGGGGCGCGAGGTGATCGCGGAGATCGAACGGCAATTGCTGACCTTGCCGACAGCCGCCATTGCGGCTGCTGCCTGGCAGCGCTGGGGCGAGGTCGCTGTTGTCGATAGCGACGACGCTGCCATCGCGCTCAGCGATCAGTACGCGCCGGAGCATCTTGAAGTGCTGACACAGCGTAACGACTACTACCTTGAGAATCTCAAGAACTATGGCAGCCTTTTCGTCGGCGAAGAGAGCACAGTCGCTTACGGCGACAAGGGCGTAGGCACCAACCATACCCTTCCGACCGGCCGTGCTGCGCGTTACACCGGCGGTCTATGGGTCGGTAAGTTTCTGAAAACCGTAACCTACCAGCGACTGACACCTGAAGCGAGCGAGCGCATCGCTCCGATCATGGGCCGTATGTGCGCAAGCGAGGGAATGTTGGCGCATGAAATTACGGCGACCGTTCGCCAGCAGCGATATGCGCAGCGTCGTCGCGACAGGAGTGCTTCCTGATGTCTAGCCGCGACACCAAATGGAAAGTTACGCCGGAAGCCGCGGTAGCCGCCGTGCGCGATGTTTTCTCCGGGCATGGCAAGCTGGAGGTGGTACCTAAAGTTCACGTCGGGTCACTGCGCGATGTTGCCACGCTCTATACGCCGGGCGTTGGAACGCTAGTCCAGCGAATCGTCGCGGATCCGGAGCAAGCGGATATTTTGACCAATCGTGCGAATACGATTGCCGTGGTGACCGACGGAACCGCTGTGCTGGGCTTCGGACGAACCGGCCCACTTGCTGCAATGCCGGTCATGGAAGGCAAAGCAATTATGTTCAAGTTGCTTGCCGGTCTTGACGCGGTGCCGATCTGTCTGGATGTGAGGGATCCTGCAAAGCTCGTTGACCATATCGCCGCACTGGAGCCCTCGTTTGCCGGGTTCAATCTGGAGGACGTCGCTGCTCCCCACTGTTTCGCAACTGTCGAAGAGTTGACTCGCCGTTTGTCGGTGCCGGTTTTCCATGACGATCAATACGGAACGGCCACCGTGATCGTTGCTGGCCTGATGAACGCGCTGAGGGTTACCGGCAAAAGGAAAGAGGACGTTCGTATTGTGGTGAACGGTGCGGGAGCTGCCGGTACTGCTGCGGCAAGGCTTTGTCTCGCGTGGGGTGCCGGCGATGTCGTTGTGTGTGACCGCCATGGCATTCTTTGCGAGGGCGAAACGCAGCCCTCGCCGCATATGACAGCTCTCGCGTCCATGACAAACCGATCGCGGATCAAGGGTGCTCTTGCCGACGCGCTTAAAGGCGCGGACGCCTTTATCGGATTGAGCACTGGTCCTCTGCTCGATGCCCGACATATTCAGTCGATGGCTAAATCTGCGATCGTCTTCGCTTGCGCTAACCCCGAGCCAGAGATCATGCCCCACGAGGCGATTGCGGCGGGGGCGGCGATTGCCGGAAGCGGTCGCTTCGACGCGCCAAATCAATGCAACAACGTGCTCGCATTCCCTGGGATCATGCGTGGCGCGGTCGATGTGTCCGTCAGAAGCATCACGGAAACGATGTGTCTCGCGGCGTCGCGGGTAATCGCGGAACACGTGACGGGGGCTGAACTTGGACCTGAGAATGTGTTGCCCAATCCACTCGATCCTGAGCTCTGTCCGGCGGTGGCTGAAGCCGTAGCTGCGCAGGCCGCCGCGGAAGGACTTGCGAGAAAACCTTATGTACGAGGCTCCATCGCGGCGCGCGTTCGGGCACTAAACTATGCTTCTGGTTGTCAGCAGGAGTTTCTGCGGGCGCTCAAGGAAAGAACTTCCGAAACAACGGAAGTGTAACGGGTGTTGGAAATCTAGGGAGGACTTGATGACAAATATGGATCGGACGCCATCCCAGCTGTTGCTTGATCGGCGAGGTTTTCTTGGCGGAGCTGCTGCGGTTGGTATCGGTGCGGGGAACCTGTTCAGCGCTGGAAGCGCATCCGCTCAGAGCACAAAGACCGGGACAGTGCGCGTCTGGGGTGAACCTGGACCTTATGGCGGCGCGGGTGTTGCTGCGATGAATGAATGGGCGCAGAAGAATGCGCCTGGTTTGAAATTCGAAATTGAAACCATTCCGTGGGACGGCGTCTACGTTAAACTGATGACCGACCTTGCCGCCCGCCGGCCGCCCTCGCTGATTAGTGTTGAGTCACCGATCGCGATGCAGATGATGGCGGAAGGCTTGCTCCTTCCGGTCGATGATATGGTCGACAAAATCGGACGCGATCGTCTCGTCGAGGGCGTGAGGTGGGATTACTGGGGTAGCTGGAAGGGCAAGCAGTACGTCATCCCGGCGCATCACCAGCCTCACCTGTTGCTTGTTCGGATGGACATTGTGAAGGAGCTCGGTCTGAAAGATCCCGATACGTGGGATTGGAACGATCTCCTGAACGCTGCAAAGACCATTACGCAGAAGAAGCAGAACATGGCGGGATTCTGCATGGCGCTCGGTCGGAACCTCTGTACGGATTATCACTTCGCGGCCCTGCTGCATGCGGCCGGTGGTCGGATGTTCGATGCGTCAAACAAGTTCGAAGTTGTATTCGATAGCCCGGAAACCGTTGAAGCGCTGACCTTCGTGAAGGAAATGCAGCCCTACATGCCGAAGGGGGCGGTCGAATACAGCTTCCTCCAGGTGGTGGATGCACATGTTACTGGCCAGACAGCAATGAGCTTCTATTGGGGCCGCACGCTGGGGCGAGCTGCGGAGGAGGCCAAGCCTATCTTTGAAGCAACCGAGGCGTTCAATCACGCGCGCAATCCTCGAACCAGTCGACGCAGCAACTGGAATGACTTCCAGGGCTGGTGCATTCCGGCGCAGAACAATCCCTATATTGAGGAAGTCAAGCAGGCGCTCCTTTATCAGCAGACGAGCAAGGAGTGGCTCGTGAAATATTGCCATTCGCTGATGCCGAACGTGGCGCCGACCTATAAAGACATCGCCAACTCAGAAGAGCTGAGGAACCATCCGTTCTACAAGTCAAAGCCGAAGACGGTTGATACTTACTTCAAGAGCTCGCTCGCGAATTCCAGCAGCACAGCCAACGAGCTCTTGCAGGGCGTGAATCCTCTTGCGGGATATGTTCACGGCCGCTCTATCCTGGCGCAGACGGTTCAGAAGGTCGTTATCGACAATCAGACGCCCCAGCAAGCCGCTAAGTGGGGCGCGCGGGAACTGGAAGCCATTCGCCGCGAGAATGTCCGGTTGCTCGGATGAATAGTCTAGCTGGGCAGCGCTGGCTGCCCAGCACTATCTTGGAACGGAAAGACAATGCGTCGTCTCGATTTCCTGCAATCCGATCGGTTCGTGGGGTTGCTCTTCATAGCACCATTCGTCGTCACGGCCATTGTGTTTATGGTGTACCCGATCGCCGAAGCGGTTCGGATGGCGTTCTTCAGCTATAATCCACTGCGTCCGGATCTCGTTTCCTATGTCGGGCTGAACAATTTCGAGTTTATCTTTTCAGATCCGCTGTTCTGGAGTTCGTTCAGTCAAGGAACGATCTGGACACTGCTCTCGATCCTGTTTCAGACGATCTTCGGCGTCGGCATTGCGCTGCTGCTTCATCGCAAGCTGTTCGGCATGGCGATCTTTCGCGGTCTGCTGCTGTTTCCCTATATCGTACCGACCGTTGTTATTGCGCTGATCTGGCGATGGATATTCAACCCTGAAATTGGGGTCATCAACTACAGCCTCCAGTCGGTCGGCCTGATCAGTGAACCGATTTACTGGTTGTCCACGCCAACTATGGCGATGGCCTCCACAATCATGCTGAATGTGTGGAAGTATACGCCTTTCGTTGTCATCTGCGTGCTGGCCAGGCTGCAGGCGGTGCCTCTGGAGCTCTATGACGCTGCCAAGGTGGATGGCGCAGGTGCGTTCCGACGGTTTTTGGATGTCACGCTACCTCAACTTCGTGAGGTTCTGATTGTCGTCATTGTGTTCCGCACGATCTGGACCTTCAACAAGTTTGAAGAAATCTACCTCCTGACAAAGGGCGGGCCTGGAACATCGACGTTCAACCTCGCGGTTTATTCATTTGAACAATCGATGGCGAGCCTCAGGCTGGGCGTTGGCGCGGCAACCGGCGTCGTGATGATGATTATGCTCATGATCGGGAGCGTCGTGTACTTGCGCGTTGCAGGCTTCGGCAACGAGGAGAAATCAACGTGATCACCGACAAATTCTGGCCCGCCATGAAGATGGCAGCCCTTTATCTGCTTCTCTGCATCGTTACATTTGCGGTGTGCTTCCCGCTGATTTGGGCATTATCCACGTCGCTGAAGCCGAAATCGGAAATCTTCGCTACTCCGCCGACGCTGATTCCGCATTCGACGACATTCGAGAATTACGAAGCTTTGCTGAGCGGCCGGCAGCAGTACTATCAGTCTGGCGGAGCGGGTCAGGCGACCGGACCAACACCGGCCCAATTCTTTACGCGATGGTTTGTCAACAGCGTGATCGTGACATTGGGGTCCACGCTCATCAGCATCGTCGTGTCCACGTTGGCGGCCTATAGCCTGACGCGTTTCAGATATTGGGGCCGAAGCGCGATCCCTTACTTCAGCTTGCTCGGTTACATGGTGCCGTCGATCATCTTTGTCTTTCCGCTATTCCTGATGATGGTCCGGCTGGAACTCACGGACAACTTGCTCAGCCTTGTCTTTGGTTACGTTTGCATCACGTTGCCTTTCTGTATGTGGCTGATGTGGGCCTTCATGCGTTCGATTCCGATCGAGATCGAAGAGGCAGCTCTCATTGACGGTGCATCCCGATATCAGGTTTTCGCCAACGTCGTCCTGCCCACTGCGCTGCCCGGGATTATCGCCGCATCGATCTTCTCGATGATCGTGTCCTGGAACGATTACCTGTTTGGTCGTGTCTTCATCAACTCGTTGGACAATTTGACCCTTACTGTGGGCGTCATGCTGTTTTTTGAGGGCACGCATGTCGATTGGGGCTTGTTGATGGCCGCCTCCGTGCTGATGACGGTGCCGATGGCGATCCTGTTCATGGCTCTACAACGTCACCTTGTCGCTGGCTTTGGCGCCGGCGCGGTCAAAGGCTGACCCAGCGAAAGATTGATTGAAATGGACGTCAAGTTGCAACGCATCAATAAGAGCTTCGGCAATGTCTCGATTCTCAAGGATGTGGATCTCGTCTTTCCGAGCCGCAAGTTTGTCACCCTTTTGGGGCCGTCGGGCTGCGGAAAGACAACACTGCTGCGCATGATTGCGGGTCTGGAGGATATCTCTGCCGGAAGCATTCATTTCGGCGATCGTGAAGTGAACAAGCTTGCGCCGCGAGACCGAAATATTGCGATGGTATTTCAATCCTACGCGCTTTACCCGCAGATGACGGTCCGAAGAAATCTCGGCTATGGGTTGCGGGTTCGTAAAACGCCGGAAGCGGAAATCGATGGTGCGGTCGTGCGTGTCGCCCGCATTCTCGAGATTGATCACCTTCTCGACAGGAAGCCTGCGCAATTGTCCGGTGGCCAGCGGCAGCGCGTGGCGCTCGGTCGCGCCATGGTGCGCAAGCCAGATATCTTTCTCATGGATGAGCCGCTCTCGAATCTTGATGCGAAACTGCGTGTGACCATGCGCGGGGAGCTGCGGCGGTTTCATCTCGATCTCAACGCGACAACCGTATACGTCACCCATGATCAGCTCGAAGCGATGACCATGTCGGATTTGATCGCCGTCATGCATAAAGGGGTCGTGCAACAGTTCGGAACGCCTGAGGAGGTCTACGGAAGGCCGGCCAATCTCTTCGTCGCAGGGTTCATCGGCAGCCCGCCGATGAACTTTCTTGAAGGAACGATCGATTCTGGGCGGTTCAGGATTGGTGAGGCGGCGCTGCCACTTCCCCCGCTGGCTGACGGGATTGCTCACGGACTCGATGCCGTGATTGGGGTCCGCCCACAGGATTTGAATTTAGTAGCATCGGCCGGCCCCAATGCGCTGGCGGGGAGAGTTTCGCTTGTAGAGCTATTGGGCTCGGAGAAGCTCGTTGAAGTGATGGTATCGGACCGAACGCGGATTAGCGTGCAAGTTCGCGCGGAATCACAAGTAGGTCTTGGCGAGAATGTCCATGTCGGGTTCGATGCGCAAAGTGTCCATGTCTTTGACAAGCGGACCGAGCAATCATTGTTGGCAGAAGCTACAAAAGCCTAGGCATTCCCCAGATCCGAAAGTACCCAAGCGCAACCTGCCGAGAACGAAACCGATCGGGTCGGTTTCAAACGTGACATGGCAGCCTGCCAGATTCGGATTGCGGGTGAAGGAAAAGCTGGTCGGTCGTGAGCCAGCGGAATTGCGTTGTTGGGCATCAACGGGCTCGGTGCGGCGCTTGCCAAGGGAGCGGACGCGAATCGCAATACCATTTCGGCCGGTAATTGTGTGGGGCTGTTGCGGCGCAATCGGCTCCCGGCCAAATGCGAGTCTATCGACTGGACCCGCACCAACATGGCCGACCTCAACACGGTGATTTCAGAAAGGAAACGGCGCGACACAGCCGTGGCGGCACCGCAGAATCTGACAGTTCGCGATCCAGTTGCGCGTTCCCGGATTTCCGGGCCGGACGAAGATCAGAGACGATCGGTTCTTTGATTTGCAGGTGCGCCAGCAGCGCCCAAGCCGGATGACGGAGGTTGCGTTTCTCGTAATGGCATTTCGGACCGGAACAGAGCGAAGGACACCAAGGCAAGGCTCAGCTCGATGACCCCGAACACTGCGAATGCTGTCTCAAAATCAAAGCGGAGCAGCGAGCCGAAGATGAGGCTTCCCAGTCCGAAGCCAACGAAGAGCGTGAAGACATTCAAGCCCATCGCTTGCCCCGCACGCTTTCCGCCGAGCGAGCTGACGATGCCCGCGAAGAGCGGCTGGGTCATGTTGTAGCCCAAGGACAGGATCATCGCGATGACGGGGGCGAAGACCACGGGGAAGTCGAACATCAGCAGTGCTGCCGCGGCGGCACTTAGAAGTAGGCCGATCGGAATCAATCGTGCCCGGCCCCAGCGATCCGCTACCCGGCCGATCAGCGGTCCCAACAGCAAGCCGGGGATGCCATAGCCGAGGAGAGCGAGGCCGATTCCCACAGGTCCCAGGCCGAATTGTCGCTCGAGATACACGCCGAGCCAGGTGAATACGCCGGAATGGAACATCGAATTGACGAGGACAAAGCCGTAGGTGCGCTGCCCGCGCGGCGCGCCAAGCAGGTCCTTGTAGGCGCGCAACAAATCTCGGAGGGTGCCAGACACCGGCTGAACCGTCGCAGCGATCACGGAACGATAGGGAAGGAGGACGAGAAGGAGCACTCCGCCCGCTGCGCCGACAACTACGAACAGGCCTTGCCAGTCAATGAACGGCACAAGCATCGCGCCGAGCGGCGAACCGAATGCCATGCCGCCGGCCATTGCGCCGAACAGCCAGCCAAGCGGTCGACCGCGTTGCTCGTAAGGGTACAGTCGGCCGACCAATGCCAATGCCAGCGGCACCACGCCACTTGCGCCAATCCCGGTTGCGATTCGCCAGAGGGCAAGCTGTTCGATGGACTGCGCGGTTGCGGAGAGAACGGTGAGCACCACGAACGCCGCAAGGGAGATGAACATCACGCGCTGGATGCCGAGCCGATCCGCCAGCAGGCCATAAGCGAGGGTCGCGACGCCGTATGGGATCAAATAAGCCGGCACAATAAGTCCGACCGTCTCGGCTGACGTTCCAAAGACAATTGAGAGCGCCGGTATGATAGGCGCCACCATGTAAGCCTGAAAGAAGATGATGAACGTGGCCCCCGCCATCAGCTTAAGGAGGCGCTCGCGCTCGCGATCGTTGATCACACCCTGCATCGTTTGCTGAACTCCAGTCATATCATTCAGACACGCCTGGTATAGCCAGGGCGTCTGACGTGATGCGTCCAAGAAAGAAGAACAGTCGCCAAGCCTTAGCTGGCGTCTGAGAGGCGTGCGGGCTACGCATCAGTGACGGCAGCGCCGCTTTTGCAGCACTACCGTCAGAGGTCGGCGTGTTAGTAGCCCATTGCTGCACCATCGCCGCGCGGATCGGCACCGCCTTCGAACAGTCCGTTCTTGCGGTCGATGCGGATCGCCTGGGCATGCCCAAGCGTGCCGTCCCATTGGCCGACGATCTTGACCGGCTGTCCGCGCAGTCGCAGTTCCCGCGCAGTTTCGTCAGAGATTCTGGATTCGAGCCAGAGGTCGCGCGATTCCATGCCCCAGGTGCGACCCATCAGCCAGCGCGGTGCTTCGATCGCCTGCTGCGCGTCGTAGCCGAAATCGATCAACCGTGTCAGCATGGCGGCCTGCGTTTGCGGCTGGCCTTCGCCACCCATGGTGCCGTAAGCCAGAACCGGCTCCCCATCCTTGAGCATCATTGCAGGAATGATGGTGTGGAACGTGCGTTTTCCGGGCTCAAGCCGGTTCGGGTGATTGTCGTCCAGCGAGAAGAAACTTCCGCGGTTCTGCATGATGATGCCGGTGTCGCCGCCCATGACGGCTGCACCGAAGTCGTGATAGATCGACTGGATCTTGGAAACGACAAGCCCGCTTGCGTCACTGGCGCAGAAATACACGGTGTCGCCATCGGGTCTGCGATGATCGAATGTCGTGCCGTAGCGCAGGCCGGGTTCGACCCCGGCAAGCGCCTGCTTCGGGTTGATCAGCTTGCGGCGAGCGGCCGCATAGTCCTTGGACAGCAGTTGCTCGAGCGGAATGTTGACGAATGCGGGATCCGTCAGCCACTCGTCGCGGTCGGCGAAAGCGACTTTCACCGCCTCCACCATGTGATGGTAGTAGTCGGCGGTGCCATCGCCCCAGGCTGCAACGTCGAAGCCTTCGAGCAGATTCAGAATTTGCAAAGCCGCGAAGCCCTGCGTGCTCGGAGGCATCTGAACCACGTCGTATCCGCGATAGGTGGTCGAAATCGGCTTGACCCATCGCGCGTGATAGTCGGCGAAGTCATCCGGACCGAGCGGTGAGCCCGCAGGAGCGAGCGCTTTGCAGATGCGTTGCGCGATCGGTCCCTCATAGAAAGCCGCGCGGGCGCCAGATGCCGCCAACTGTTCGAACGTGTTGGCCAGCTCGGTCTGTACCAGACGAGCGCCTTCCCGCTGCGCTTTGCCCTTGGGTAGGTAGATGCGCGCGGTGTCCGGAAATTGCCGAAGGATTGATTCGTCTGCGGCCAGCCAATCCGCGAGCGAACGGGTAATGGCGATTCCGTTGCGCGCATATTCGATAGCATCGGCGAACAGGCTATCCCATGGAAGTCGGCCATGGCGCTCGTGCGCTGCACGCCACCCGTCAACGACGCCTGGCGTTGTGAGCGCAGCCAGCGGACCGCGAGCCGGAATCTGATCGGTGCAGCCGTGTTTCCGGTAGTACTGGCGCGTCGCCTTCCGGGCTGCGGGTCCACTGGCGTCCAGCGCCTGAACGCCGCCGGTGCCGGGACCGGCAATAAGCCAGAACCCATCCCCGCCCAGACCGGCCATGTGCGGATATACGACGCACAGCGTTGCATTTGCGGCAATCGCGGCATCAACCGCGCTGCCTCCGCTTCGCAACGCTTGGAGGCCGGATGCGGAGGCAAGATAGTGCGGCGTGCTCACCATACCGCGCGGGGCAACGACAGGAGGGCGTCCGGTACGGGGGCCGTTCGGATGACTCATAGCTAACCTTCTTTCCGTTTCAGTTCGCACTCTCGTTGTCGGGCTTTGCAGCAGGCGGTTGCTTGGGTGCGAAAAGCAGCCGCTGTACGGGCGGAATGAGACCGCCGACGCAGAGCGCGACGAGGCCAATCCACAGGAGGAGGCGGGGGCCGCTGGTCGTTCCAATGCTGATGAGCGGAAGCGCCATCAAGAACAGGACGAACGACGTGCTGAGGTAGGCCAGCGGGTTTTTTAGCAAGGCAATCATGGTAGACTCCTGTTACTTCGCGAGGAGCACGAGCAGGACGGTTGCCGCGCCGGTCAGGAGAAATGCGGCAAGCGTCCAGGGTAACGTCTTGCGAAGAATGGCGCCTTCCTGCCCGCTGATGCCGGCCGTGCTGGCTCCCATCACCACGTTGGCCGGCGCAATGGCGTTGCCGATCGCCCCGCCGGCGCTTTGCGCGGCGAGAATGGTTGCTTCGGGGAGCCCCTTCAGCCGCGCCAGCGTGACCTGCAGGTCGGAGAACAACACGTTGGACGAGGTGCTGCTCGAGGTCGTGAAGGCGCCGATGACACCAATGCCGTTTGACAGGAACGCGAAGGCGTAGGCGGGGGCAATGGCGGAAATTCCAAGCGCCAGCGTTTCGTTCTGACCCGAATGATTCATCAGTCCCGCCATGACGAGAAAGGCGAGAATCGGGACAGATGCAGGAACGGCGCTTTCGAACAATCCCCGCAAAACGCCCTTTTGCTTTGCCTTGGCTGTTATGGCCCAGGCATTGTAGTAACCGCGTGCCTTATAGAGGCCCCACGTCACGAGAGCCGTGACGATGAGGCTGGCGCCGGGATGTGTCAGCGGCGCGAGCGCCGAGTATGGCGTGGCTGCAGCATTGGTGATGCCATAACCGGTCGTGACTTTCGGAAAGGGAAAGCCGAAGGTGAAGCTGCCGAGTGCATTCTTGATCGGATCAATCATTGAAGTGCCCAAGGCCAAGACGGTCAGCAGGATGTACGGAAAGAACGACATACCCAGACCCATTGGCGGGGCCTTATCGGCATAGTCTCCGGCATGACTTGCAAGCATTGCCGGACGATCGACGATATCGTTCGCCGGATTCGCGTACCGCGGCCAGCGCGACAGCGGATAAAGCGCGAGCATCGCCGCTGTGGCGGGGATGAAGGCCGCCAACACCGGATCCATCAACGCGACGATTATCTGACCGACGCCCTGGATAGCGGCGATGATCAGCACCAGCGGCCAGGCGTGACGGATGGCGGGCCAGCGTCCGTACAGCCAGACGACGGTGAAACCGCCCAGGACGGCCTGAATGATGATGAGCAGTCCCGATTGGTAAGCAGTGGCGATAGTCGTGGCTTCGTCCAGGTCGACAACCTGCAAGGTGGCGAGCCAGCCGACGCCAAGTGTTCCAAAGAATTTCGCCCAGATATGCGCGATGATCGGGATAGCCACCGCGTAGATCGGCCGTACGCCAAAAGCGACAAGTAATGGTGCGACGACAGCAATCGGCGTTCCAAACCCGTCGATGCCCTGAAGGAACGAAGCAAAGACCCAGCCGAGGGCAACAATGATGAACAGCTCGTTGCGGCTCATGCGGGTGATGCCTTGGCGCAACGCGTCGTAGCCGCCGGCTTGATTCATGATCTGATAAAGCAGAAGGGCGGGCCAGATGACTAGAAGAATGAACATCGCATCCCACACACCTTTCGCGCCGGCGACGGCAAGCGTCTCCAGCGGTGCCTTGAAGATGAAGAAGGCGACGGCGGCAGCGATAAAGATTCCTGCTGCACCAGCCTGTTGAGCGGTCCAGCGCAGTTGAATCAGCAGGAATGCCAAGGCAACAATCGGCAGGAACGCCAGAAACCAATGCAGGAAGTCGACGGGTATTTGCATATCTTTCGCTTCTTCTTTCGAGTGTGAAGATTTGTTTTTTCTTGGCGATCTCGCAGAGCTCGGAACACCCGTCTTCAAGCGACGCCACCTACACCTGCGTAAACCAGCGTGCCGCGCTGCACGGGTTGATTCAAATCAAGAGTGATTGATTCTCTGCCATGCGCAAAAAAATCTCTGCAGATTGTTGTGACACGCATCGGCGATGATTAGATCGCGGCAGCATCAACTGCGCGATGCACGGAGCGGGCAGTCCATGAGCCGGGCAGGGATGAAGCGTACTCGAACAGGAGCCCGAGTCCCGCAGGACGCGGCCGCTCTCAGCTACCTTGGCCAAGCTATCGACGAAGGAACGATCGTCGAACGGCAGGAGGCGTCGGTCGGCCGGATGCGGGGGCAGATACTCCTGACGGCTATCGCGTTGTTTGCCGAGCGAGGCTACGAAACCTGCAGCATGCGAACGATTGCAAGCGCGGTCGGCCTGAAGGCGCCCACTCTCTACAATTACTATTCTTCAAAGGAGGCCTTGCTCGTTGAGGCGATTGAGTTCGGAATGAACGATTTCTTCTCGTATGTTTTGCGAGAGATCGATTCAACGCCCCGCCGCGAACGTCTGATTGAAATTGCGCGACGTCATGTGGACTACAAGATACGCCACAGGGTTATCGCCCGGGCAAACGATCGTCTGATCGATCCGAAGTTTGGCAGAATGTTTCTTCCTGAAAAGGAGCGAAAGCATTTTGACAAGCGGCTCGACGATTATCGCTACAGGATTCATGATCTTGTGAGTGAGATCGTCGGTTCGGGTGACATCGTCGATCCCATGTTTGTGACGCTGTCCGTCATGAATCAATGGGATAGAGCTGCCTATTGGTACAATCCCGAAGGAAAGCGAACTCCGGAAGAGGCGGTCGATCAGATGCTGGTGTTGACGGCCCGCCTGCTGGGGCTTGCCGAAATGCCGCGCGACGCGGGAAAGAAGGGAGAACAGAAGCTGGCAGCGAAGCATCGGACGAAGTCTTGACGCTGCGGCCGAAGGTGTTGGTCTGAGTCAACGGGCTCCCTGTTCGGTGCGATTCCTTGGCCCGGGGAGAACGATCGGGGATTGACCCGAACCTCTCAAGACAATGAGTTGCCCTTTATTTTGCGGCATGGCGTCGCCGATGTGGACGACATCCTTACGATGTGGGCGACGGAATTCGCTTGGAGTAAATCCTTCCGGCTGAGAAACCGAAGCGTGCCGCGCGGATATGCATCGCAGAATGTCGAGAGCGTCGCGGCCGTCGCCGCCACATTATCCTGTTTCGGGATGACCGCGATCCCGCCATCCCTGAGGACGAAGGCATCCTTGACGTTCGACATGGAGATGGTCGCCAGACAAATCTTGAACAGTCCCTGATAGGCCTGCGGCTGCTGCATGAGGTCGCCGCCAAGACCGCTAAGCAGATGATCGCGGCTTTTGGTGCAACTCTCGGCCTGCGCAGAACTCCCTGCCATCAACGTCAAAAGGACCCCCACGGCGAAGGCTCTCATCATCTACGGCCCGCGGTCGCTGCGCGCTGTACGACATCGCCGGGGTTCGCCTGATCCCGTGCTGGAGAATTGTCCACGGTCTTGGCACTCTTTCGTTCGCTGGCCCGCGGCAGGCGGTAGGTCTCCGCAGCACATCGTTCCCACGATAGCGCGCGAGCATGCGCGGCGGCGCCCGCTGCCAGAATCGATCGCGTATTGCTGTCTTCGACGATTTCCGTGATGGCTTGCGCAATAGCTTTAACATCAGGCTCAACGAGCAAGCCGGTCTCGTCGGCCAGAACGGCATCGGGAACTCCGCCCACGGCCGTCGCGACGCTGGGGAGGCCGCCTGCTCCAGCTTCGAGATAGACCAGACCAAAGCCTTCCACGCGTCCCGACGATTCCGGGATGCCGGTCAGACAGAAGAAATCGCTGGCTCCGTAAATATCGCGGATTTGTTCATTCGGCAGTGATCCGAGCAGATGAATTTCGCAATCGGTCGTATCGACCATATCGCGAAACTCTTCGACGAAATCGGCCTCGCCGTTAGGGCCGATCACAAGCCATGCGATTCGTTTGCGCAGTTCATCCGGTAGGATCGCTAACGCCGCGAGTGTCTTCAGATGTCCCTTCCGCCGGGTGAGGCGGGCAACGGTGACCATCACGATCTTGTCCGCATCGACGCCGTAGGCTCTTCGCGTCGCCTTGCGGCTCTTTCGTGGACCAAACCAGAAATCCGATACGCCGAGCGGGATTGCGACAACGCGTTCGCTTTCAATCGAGAAGCGTTCGCGGAAAAGCTCGCGTGTAAACCGGCTGTTGGCGGCAACCTCGACGCGTGGGCCGAAGACGCCGGCGGCCTGGATCGCAAGTCTCTTGAGCGGTGTCTGGGTTTCGTTGATCTCCGTGCCGTGAACCGTCATCAGCAGGCGCGCCTGAGTCCGGTGACGCGACAACGCCAGTGGAATAAAAAACGGCCAATCGGCCGCATGGATGACATCGTAGTCCTCGACCCGGACCTGACTGCGCGCGAGAAGAATCTTTGAGGGGAGATCCCGCATGGAATGAAGTCCGCCGTGAAATCGATGAAGCTGAAATGGAAGCGATTTGTCTTCATCGAGAGAGCTTGCGGAGTAGTCGGGGGCGACAACGGTAACACGTGCGCCAAGATCGGTGGCAGCTATCGCGATTTCCTTCGCATAGGTACCGATGCCGCCGGTCGCAGGTGCAAATTCGCTTGTCAGCATGAGAATGTTCATGGCGGCGCGTCCTCAATGGGAGAGCGGGTTGATTATCAGGCCGCGTGTGTTCTGGATTTCCTGGTGATAGCGGAAGACACGCGCGAGTTGGGTGCCTGGCGTGAACATCTGGATACTGACCGCGATCCGTGATGGATCCAAATCGCCGTGGGCGATTGCATCGCGAACATTGATGAACCGATGCACCAGTCGCTCCACCATGTCGGCTCTCGAATCGCTCCGCGGAACCAGATATCCAGATTCGCCGTCCCGAACGACGGCTTCGAGCTGCGGCAGGTGCGTGGCGACAACAGGGCGTCCGACCGCCAGTGTCTCGAGGACAAACCGAGGCATCCCTTCGAACTCAGATGTCAGGATGCCGGCGTGAGCAGATCCCAGGGTTTCGGCCATTCCAACCGCGTCCTTGAATCCGTGACGGACCGTAATTGCCTCGATCGCCGCGAATTCAGAGTACCGGTGCGGATCGCTGGTCCCGATGTAGTGAAATTCCACCTTGTCCTGCATCAACTGACGCAAACGGTGGATCGTCTGAAACATCAGGGGCGGGTCCTTGAATTCGTCGAGACGTCCCGCAAAAACGATTCGGAATGGCGCGGTGTCGCGGGACAGGGCGCGCGGCTGGAAAATCTCGGTGTTGACCCAGGTCCACAGAGTATCGATCTTGTCTCTTTGCCGAGGATACTCCTTCTGAAGCCGTTCGGTGATGTACGGGTTCACGCAAAGAAATTTTGCACTGGTTGCCATGGCGAAGCGTTCGCCCGCGTTGTGAACAAACGAGTATCTGCGCAGCAGAGAGTCCATCTGCAGTTTCGGGACGCCTTCGCCGTGAAGCATCTGAATAAACGGGAGGCGAAGGATAGCCGGCAGCCACGAAAATTCTACCCGGCGCAAGTCAATTGAACACCGCCTTGAGCGAATCTGTTTCGACACCAGACCGAAGTTGCGCAGGAGGGCTACGAAAAATTGCCCGGTGAGAGATGCGCCAATGGAGCGTGCCGCTTCGCGTGCCTGGCTATCCGAATAGCGCAGGATCGGAAGGAAATCGAACGTCCGGCCCCTGAAGCTGAGTTTATGAATCTCGCCGAGTTCAAGATCTCCGACTGAATCGACGCCAATGAAAAGGAGATCGGTATCGGTGGGGTGGAATGTGATGAAATCTCGAATGTAGGTTTCGAGGCCGCCGACCTTCTCCCCGCGCGGATCAAACGGGTGAACCAGGCAGATCTGGTATCGTTGGGGTGCATGGTGAGCGTTGCGGGCGCGCTGAGCCAGTGTAACCGAGGATGTCATGCCGCTTTCCTTGTCCGGGCGTTTACGATCTGCGGGATGCTGCGCGCGACCAAGCGCGGAACAATTGACATGCAACGCGCATAGCGGGGGGCCAGTCGGCGCGGATCGCGCAGCATTCGCCATGCCCACTCAAGGCCAATCTTCTGGGTGATGAGTGGTGCACGGTTCTGGGTATGGGCGATGAAATCCAGAGCAGCGCCGATGCAGAGCAGTCCGACGCCTGGAAGTCTGTCGAGACACCGGGCGGAAAAAATTTCCTGTCGGGGTGCGCCGAGGGCGACGAAGCAAAGTCTTGCGCCAGATTGGCGAATACTGTCAATCGCGCGGTCAGCCTCATCCGAGTACGGATCGAAGTTCCCGCCGGGCGCGTAATAACCGACGATCTGAAGTCCCTTGAACCGGCTCGTGAGACGTCTTGCCGTTCTGTGAAGCGTCAGGCGATTGGAACCGAGCAGATATACGGGAATATTCTTGCTTCCGGCCTGCTCGCAAAGAGGTTCAACCAGATCGGCCCCTGTCGTCCGTTTGATCTTCGTACCCGCGAGTCGTCCCAACGCAACGATCGGGAAGCCATCGGCAGTGACAAAGCGGGCGCGACGATAGGCAGCACGGAAGTCGGGGCGCTGTTGTAGCTGCGCAACATGATCGAGATTCAAAGTGCAAACGGTGAAGCTGTCGCCGGTTTGCGCCGCCGACACGATCGATGAGACAGCATCCGACATCGAGAGAATGTTGATGACGATGCCATCAACGGTCATATCGCGCGATTCGCGCGTCTGCGATTCCATCATGTCGATTCCCCAATGACGATGTGGTCGAGTAACACTTGACTAAACACTGACGTCATTTGCGACGCGACGGGAACTCCACGCCATGAAGTTTCTCGTTCTTGAACAGGACAGTCACGAAATCGCACCATTGCGTCGCAAGGATGGCGTCATGCTCACGACCTGCAATGAGAATGAAACAAAATCATTCTCGCAATGGAGATCTGCCATGCATGTGAAGATTTCGCGGCGACGGGTGATGTCGGTTCTTGCTGGCGCAGGAGTTGCAATGCGCGGCGTCACAGCATCTGCTGCCGGTGACGAGAGTCTCGGTGCAATTGCGGCTGCAAATGGATTCGTGTTCGGAGCCGCAGCAGGACCTGTAATCGACAAGGACCTTGCGTATCGCGAACTCTATACGAAACACACGCGGATCGTGACGACCGATGTCGCCATGAAAATGGGCACGATCGCGCCGCAGCCGGGTCCGAAACGATTCGAGAGTGCGGACCGTCTGCTCCAATTCTGTGCAAGCAATAGAATTCCGATGCGCGGTCACTGCCTCATTTGGAACGAGTGGGTTCCCGCGTGGGTGAAGAGCATGGATGCGACAGAGCGGCGGATGTTCTTCGATCGGTATATCGAAGAGGTCGTTGGCCGTTACGCCGGAAAACTCCAGTCATGGGATATCGTCAATGAGCCATTCTGGCCGGGGCACAAGGCGCCCGGAGGGTATCGGCTCGGTCCCTGGTATGATGCGTTCGGAACAGACTATGTCCGGAGGACATTCGAGCGCGCGGCTCTTGTGGACAAGAAGACTAAATTTGTTCTGAACGAAGCGCAGACGGAACGAGATGACGATGTCGGGAGGGCTGTTCGCGAAGGTCTGCTGCGTCTTGTCGACGAATTGAAGGACGCAGGCGTTCCGCTCCATGCAGTCGGGTTGCAGGGGCATCTTCAGCCGCGCTACCCGCATGATGCATCGCGCTTTGCCGATTTCGTGCATGCGCTGGCTGAGCGCAAGGTCGATATCTATATCACGGAATTTGACGTTCGCGACGACACGTTCCCGGATGATATCCCGACCCGAGATGCGATGATCGCGGAAACGGGCGAGAAGTTCCTCAATACTGTGTTGCGCATTCCCGCGGTGAAGATGGTGATCGCGTGGGAGCTCTCGGACAACTATTCCTTCTATACGGACGCAGCGAAGAAGAAAAATCCATTGGCCGAGCGGCTTCCCCGGCCATTGCCGTTTGATGATGCCAACCAAAGAAAACCGCTATGGTTTGCAATGGCGCGCGCATTCAGGAATGCGAAGAAGGCATAAGGACTCCTCCTTGTTCAAGAACTGGATCGTTGTGGCCGCGCGCGGAACATCTTGAATAGGGTCGGAGCGTAGAGCAGGGCAAGAACGGCGATGTACGAGGTTGCACCCGTCGCGATATGGGCAGCCATCGTGGCAATGTTCTTGGCTTCCGGCAGGAGCCGCAACAGGCAGCCCATTGCGATGGTCGCGATAGAGATGCGGAGGAGATGACCGAGCGGGAGCCGCAAGCCGAATTGCGAGAATCCAATTGTGAAGCTGGCAATCGCCGCCGCCGCCGCTGCGATGACGGTCGCAACGGCGCCGCCGACAATTCCCCAATACCAGATGAACGCAAAGCTCAGTGCCACGGTCACCGACGCGTCGATGCTCGCCACGGCGATCATCAGCCGTGTGCGGCTATGCAGGAGAAAGACCTGATCGCCGAAGTGGGCACGCAGGTTTCGGATCGCGCCTGTCAGAACGGCGAGCGGAAGGACAGCGAGCGTCACCTGCTGAAAGGGAGCTGCGATCAGAAGATGAACAATCTCTGCGCGCAGCATAAAGATACCGAGGATGCTCGGTGCGAGAACAGAAATCAGAAGTGCGCTGTTGTCGGAGAGTTGTTGCATCGCCGCGTTGCTGCCACTGTCCTCCATACGTTTCACGGCGATAGGGAAGGCCGCCGCGGTGACAAGCATGGCGGCCACGGCTGCGGCCCGCTGACCGAGGCCATAACCGACAGCGAACAGGCCTGCGGCGGCGACGCCCAGCACATCATTAATGACAAAGCGGGACGCATTGAGGCCGATCCAGCTGAGACCGCCCCCGATGATCAGCGGAATGCCGTAGCTCAGGGCGTGATTGACAATTTTGCGATCTATCGGCCAAAGCCTTCGCCCAAATCCGATCCTGGGCAGCACAACCAGCGTTGCAGCTAGCTGGGCAACGGCATAGCCAGCAAGCGGCCATTCCGGCCCCTGGCCGAGCCATCGGATCATGATCAGGCCGAGCAAAAAGCCAACGGCCGGTCCCACGATCTGCTGTATCGAGTAGACGCCGATCTGCTGCTGAACTCGGGCGCGTTCGCCGATGTAGAGATTGAGCGAGCGGGTGACGACATAGGCGACAGCCGCGATCAACAAGCCAGTGCTGGCGTCAGGTGAAATCACCAGGAACAGGATGCCGATGATGGCCAGACTCTGAATGACGACGGAGGTCAGCAGAATCACATTCTCTGTCCGGTAGAAACGGTGTGCTTCCTCGCCACTCTGGAAGCGCCCGAAGAAGCGCAACGCATACTGGGACCACCAGGCAAGAAATCCGATCTGGAGAAGTTCGTGCGTCGCTGTGACCAGCGTGATAACGCCAAGGGCGTGTTCATTGACGACATGGGTCCAGACAATCATTGCGATCAGCTGGAACAGGGGCCCGATGATTTGCGCGGGCATATAGAGTAGCGTGTGTCTCAAAAGCATGATCAGGCTCCCAGCCAGCGCAAGGTGCGGGAAGATGCGGTTCGCCGAATGGCCAGCAAGGCCGTGACGCTGACCATTGTTGTTATCGCGTATGTGGCCACGAAATCAGGAACCGCACCAAACCCGCGCAAGGGCGCATGGTCGCGCAGCGTCATGACGACGAAGATGTGCCAAAGGTAGATGAAATAGCTTCCCGATCCGATCGCTGCGAGAAGCGGGACGCGTGGATAGATGGCGAGGAGCAGGATAGTTAGCATTGCCGCGTAGCCGAAGAAGGCGACGGAGTCGTAGTCGGCAGAATCGCCGATGCCGAAGATCCTGACCGCGGCATAGATGAGATATGTGATGACGGTCGCACCCAGAATCGTTATGCGCATGTTGCGCAACGCGGGCTCAGCTCGAAATGCTCCGAACAGAGCTCCACATGCCGCAAAAGAAAACCAGAACGGAATGTTCCGCAGGCGTGCTTCTTGAATCAATGATTCAGCGAATCCTGCGCGCAACAAGAGCGGATCGAGATAGCTTCCGGCAATCAGTCCGAAGGCAATTGCAATGCCGAGGAGGATAGTGAGCTGCTGCGAGGTGTCCCGGGTGCTGTTATCGGCGTATCGAAAGATCAGCCACAAGCCGATCGTGCAGCCGACGTAGACGAAGACATAGTAGTAGACGAACACGTAGGCGAGCAGAAACCGTGCAACCGCCGTGGAGAGACGATGATCCATGGCCGGGTTGTGCCCTGCCATGTAGATGTAGGCGGCGGCGAAAGCGATGGCATAGGGAACTATGGTAGCCTTCAACCGCTTCCAGAGCGGAACGCGGCCTGAAGTCGCCGTTAGATATCCGGATGCGAACAGGAAGATCGGAACACAGGGTCGCAGGGCTGCATCGATCACTTTTATCCATGATGCATCGATCGATTGTGGCAACGAGTGAATTCCGATCACCATCAGGATGGCGATGCCCCGCATGGTGTCGATTCCGGAATCCCGGTTTACGGCTGGCGTCTCCGGCGAGGTCCGGCGAGCGGGAACGTGTGCGACCGCCGTCATTGTCATTGCGCGCGCCTTTGCGGAGTGCCAACGGAAGCGGGTGCGACAGCGCGGTGCGTGCGACGATCGAAAGCGTTATTGAGCATGCGCCGCAGCGGGGTCTCGAAGAAGCGATAGGACAGGACGCTCGCTCCCGCGAGCATTGCCACGGCGACAGGCAGCGACCACAGCTTTCCCCCGGGAATGCCACCCAGATAGCGTGCGCCGAACGTCAGAACGACGGTGGCGACTGGGATGTGAAGCATATAGCAGGAGTATGTATATGAAGAGGCGCGGTCGAACCCGAGCTGCGACACCGCGGTGGGTGTTTCAGATACGTCGTGCTGTATCGCGAGCACGGCGATTGCATAGACGACGACAAGCGCTGCCATATCCGGGAGCAGCCAGCCCAGAGCAAAAAATAGCACCAAACCAGCCGTCAGCATTCCGGGGACGATAGACCAGCGTGCGATCTGATGCCGGAACACATAACAGGCAACGCCAAGATTGAATCCCGGCAACGCCCTGAAGACGCCCCCCTTGTTGATCCACTCAGCCCATGGCTCGCTGCCAGTTGCGATTACGTAGATGCTGTTGGCAAGGGCAGGAAGCACAACAAGCGGAATCACCAGTGCTCTATGCCGCGCGGCCAGGAGAGCAACGATCGGAAACAGGAGGTAGCAGAACATTTCGGCTGACAATGACCAACTCGGGAAATTGAAGGTCAGCCGTTGCCCATCGATCGCGTGAAGCAGCAGAAGTTGTGCGGGTAGATCAGACAAGGGGTAGCGGGCAGGATTGTCGGTCTTCGCAAGTCCGAAGTATATCGCGGCGGCAACAGCGAGATAGAACGCCAGCGTTGCCAGATGAAGCGGATAGATGCGGGCCAGCCGGCGCCAAATGAAGCGTCCAGCCGATGCGAGGTCATTGACCTTGCCGAGATACTGGCTTGCGATGACAAATCCGGACACCACGAAGAAGAGATCGACGAACAGATTGAAATGCTCGGTGTGGTCGACCATGAAACGCCCAGCAGGATGATCCTTGACGTAATCCGCATAATGCAAAAGAACGACAGCGGATGCAGCGATGATCCGTAATCCGTCCAGATGTCGGGTGTCGTTGCTCTTCAATAACCGATCCTCAGTTGGTGTGCGCCTGACCGATTTGTGTTGCGTCAGGGTGCGACGCTTCGCTTCCTAGAATCAGCGCGCGGGCGTCGCTGAGAAAGCGCCATAATCAGGTCGATGACAGCGCCGCGATCGGATGAGGCTAATGCGTTCCAGCGCGCCAAATTTTCTGTTCCGCGAGCTGCAAATGATGTCCGCCATGCAGGTTCCGATAGCGCAGCGGTGATCGCACTCGCAGCGGCAGCGGGATCATTGGAGTCGATGAGAATGCCGGATTGACCCAGCACTTCACGGAAGATGGCCGCATTGGGTGCCGCGATCGGAAGACCTGCATACTGGGCCTCCAGCAGAGGCAGACCGAGGCCTTCCTCGTGAGATGTGCAGATAAAAACATCCGCGCCCTGAAGAATCTCGCGGACCCGCTCGCCGGATTGGTATCCGTGCAGGATCACGCCGGGACTTTGCTCAAGGATACCCCAATCGTCTCCCCAGCCGCGTCGCCCCACAATCTCAAGGGTGGCATCGCTAAAATTTTGCTCGCGCAGCGCTGCAAGAACCCGGGCTGCGGCCACAAAGTTTTTGCGCGGCTCCACAGTGCCGAACGCGACGAGGCGAAGCGGTTCCGATTTTCCAATCGGTCTCATGCGGTCATCCGGACGCAAGTCGAACACGTTACGTACCGGCGGGCGGTACAATGTGATGTCAGCGTCGGGCCGGCAGTGAGCGGAGAGCTTGCGCTTCGTGTCGGCGGAATTGACCAGGAAGCGAGGGTAGTTCTCCACTGCGAGCTTGAAGGAGGGTGCCATATAGAGCCGCGCGCGCCGGTTGAGGTCAGCGCGGCGGGACAGCAGGAAGATGTCGTGAATGTAGGGAATGACTCGCGTTGCCAACGGCCGCAACAAGGGACTGGGAGGGAAGCCGGGGCAGAGCAAGATCGATGATGCATCAGCCAGACGTAACGGTAGTCCAAATGTTTGCGTTGCGATCATCCGGCCGGTGCCGCGCGCGGTCACGGGAGTGACGTCGAGCGGAGCAAGCGCCTCCCGCGAGAACAACTCGAGCGTGATGCGTTCCAGGCCGGTGACGTGACGTCCGAGATGGGTATGGTCAACATAGACGGTCATGGGAGTCCGATCTCAAGATTCATCAGTAAGCCCGAATTGGTTTGCCGGCGGCGGCCCGTAGCGCCGGTGCAGTCGTTTCACGCGGCAACAGCAGCGTGATGAGAGTGATGAACTGCGCTAGCTGAATGTTCTTCGACGAAAAGCTGACGGAACTCGCCGCGATCACCAGGATTAGCAGAACGATTGCCCACGCTGCAGGGTTTGCGCGTTTGAGAATTTCCACAAACAGGCAGATCAAGCCGATGGTCAGCAGAATGGTGTGAATGAGTCCGAACTGGACAACGCAGGAGATCCAGAAGTTCTCAATTCCATAATTGAGCCCAAGCTGTGCCTGCAGTGCATTTACGCGGGTGGGATTTGGGCCCATCACCAGCTCCTGCCAGTCAAAATGGGACAGAAGGTCGAATGTCGCAAAGCGCGCGAGAGCACTGCCTTTGTCTGATGAGAACCGCAGCAGCATCTTGTCGAAGATTCCGAGGTCGAATGCTGCGAAAATTCCAGCCGCCGCGATAAATAGCAGGCAAAGGGTGGCAATCACCGTCGGAAGCGAAACCTGCTTTCCGCGCAATATCAGCCAGACTGCCTTTGCTGCGACAAAGCCCAGCACCAAGAGAACCGTGATCAGGGCGGTTCTGCCGCCGAATGCCATCAATGATCCGAGACAGAAGGCAATCAGCGCGATGCGAAGCATGGCGAGGGGGCAAAGGGCGGGGCGAAGAACCAGTGCGAGAATGTACGCTCCCACGAGGCCCGATGCGGTCAACGGATGCCCGAGCAGCGCTGACGAACGCCATTCCCCAACGACCAGTACGTCGCCCAGCGTCAGTGGGATTAACCGGTGACCGGAAAAGTATTCGTAGTATCCGAGACACACGTTGAGCAGGATGGTGAGATGGGTGGCCCAAATCAGTGGCTTTCGCTGGGTCGGCGAGAGTTGCCAGATGGCGAGACACAGCACGACTGGAAGGAGAAAGGTATCGATGATCACGGTGAATGGGCGTGTCAGTACGAACATCTGAACGAGCAGAAGTGACCAGCACGCAAGATAGACAAGGATGAGCTTCGATCCTGAGAACATCCGGTCGATCTCGCCGACCGGATCGGCGTTGCGCAGGAGCAGAAGGCCGAAGGCAAGAAATGTGAGGTAGGTTGCGGGGTGGAGCTTCTCGTAGAAGCCGCCACCGGCAGTTACGTAGTGTATTTTCCAGTGGGTCAGCATTGCCGACGACAGCGTGAATGTCGCGATCACGGCCAGCAGCAACAGCAGGACAATCATCCGGTCTATCAACCAGCCGGCCATTGCGGGTTCGCGGCTTCCCGCATGGGGCGGGCGCGGGAAGCTTGTCCTGACGGGAACCGCGCCACGATGCGGCGGGAACGGGCCGTTTGCTGGAATCGCGCCCATAATTCGGGTCATCGGTCCGCGCGCCTTCATTCCGCCGGTCCCGGCTTCAGCGCGGCGCTGCCGTATGGCTTGAGATAGGCCGAGCTGCGATAGTAGTCATAGAACCGCAGTCGGCTGAGATCGACCCGTGTCAGCACCGTACCGAGAATCCTGTCACGGACCGGGGACAGCAGGTTGACGGTGTGCGTGACAACTTCCTGAGGGGTCTGATCCCATCCCATGGCAAGAATGATGCGGTCGGACAATTCGGCCAACGCGCGACCGTCCACCAGAGGTACAAGCGGCGGTGAATCGATGATGATCAATTCATAGTGCTGGCGCAGGTGATCGAGGATCTCGACGATCCGCTCGGAGAACATCAACTCGGTGATGATATCGACATCTTTCACTGCCGGTGACGGCAGGATCGAAAGGCCGGAACTCCGGTCCAGCAGAATGGCCCGATCCAGCGAGACTTGTCCTTTGGCGACCTCCATCAGTCCCGCGTTGGCATGTGGGGACAGTGCGCGCGTCAATTGCGGATTGCGAAGATCGCCATCGATCAAAAGGGTTTTGATACCGAGTGTGGCAAGCGACAGGGCGAGATTGGCCGCAAGCGTTGTCTTCCCTTCGTTATCCAGCGCTGACGTTACCAATACGACTTTCAGCGGCTGGATACGCATCGTGCGTTGAATCGCAAGACGGACAGCGCGGATCGCTTCCGCGAAGAATGTGCCGGGTTCGTCGATGGCGTAGCGCATCAAGGGCGGCTGCAACGCAGGCGGCAACAGTCTCATGGTCCTGGGATTGTAACGGCCGAGTTCATCCCGCCCGCGCTTTGCGCGCGCCGCAAGCTCGCGCGTGCCGATCAACGGGACGGCGGCGAGCGCGGGGACACCTGAAACGGCCTCCGCCTGTTCAAGCGTTTTGATGCGGCGGTCGAGATAGTCTGCCAGAAATGCGAAAATGCACCCGCCACCGAGGCCGATCATCAGGGTCAGGCCAAGAATAAGCATGTTTTTGGGCGAAGAGGGCCTGATCGGGATGCTCGCTCTCGTCACCACGCGGGAGTCGGGCATTTCGAGACTCTCCTGCGCCGAGGTTTCCTTGTATCGGGCCAGATAGGACTCATAGAGCGTACGGTTCGCTTCGGCTTCCCGCTGCAACTCACGAAGCCGGACCAGAGCCGAACCAGAGGAGCTTGATACTCCCTGTACCTGATCGAGGCTTTGCTGCAAGGACGCTTCGCGAGACTTTGCGACATCGTAGTCGTGTCGCGTGCTGTCGAGAATGCGGCGGATTTCCTCGTTGATGAGACGCTGTGTGTCCTTCAACTGCGCGCGCACATTGGCGACGAGGGGGTGCCGCACCCCGTACTTGCTCGAAAGGTCGGCTTCGTTCTTTGCGATGTCGGCATACTGCGTTCGCAGCTTGGTGATCATCTCCGAGGTGATGGCGGCGTTGATGCCGCCAGCGTCGCCACCGGATTTGGCTAGTTGCTGCACCTGGTCGTACTTTGCACGCGCCTCGGCGGTTTGCGCCCGGGCGGCGATCAGCTTGTTGTTGAGATCCGTGATCTGCTGATCATTCACCGTGACGCCCTGCGCCACGGCGAGGTTATTGGTGGAGCGAAAATCCTCGACCGCCTGCTCGGATGTGACGACCCGCGATTTCAACCCCTCGATCTGGCCATTGAGCCAACTCGCGGCGATCTTGGTCGCGTCGTATTTGGCGCGAACCTGTTCCTCGAAGTAGCTCTCGGCAATTGCGTTGGCGATCGCTGCCGCCTTTCGCGGCTCCTCTGAGCTGATGCTGATATCCACGAGAAAGGTCGTGCCTTGCCGGGTCACCTTCATCCGCTTCTGAAGAATCTCGACGGATCTTGCCCTTGCTGCGTCCTCCGGGCTTGCCCCGGCGGCCGGGCCGCTGCTGCTAAACAGGCGCCTGACGGGATCAAGAAGTCCCGGCTTCGGCGTGAATTCCGGATCGGCGGTTAGCTTAAGTTTGTCCACCACGCGATGCAGGATTGCGACGGATTGGATAAGGAGGGCCTGGCTTTCGATGGTGGCGTCATCGGTGCCGAAATTCGACAGGACCGTCTGGCTGGTATCCACCACGTTGGCGCGGCGAGGATCCACGAGAACCGTGGATGTCGCCGTATATAAAGTACTCACGGCGATGAGATAGACCAGTGCGAGCGCAATCAGAGACAGCGGCGCTGCGGCAACAGCCTTCCAGCGCCGGCGCAGGATGCGTGCCATTTCGCGCAGATCGACGGTCGGTTGTTGCCATCGCCCGGCTGCGGCGCCGACGGATTCATCCAGGGCCTGGAGATCGGAGTCAGAACTGCGCTGTAACATTGATTCCTACCTGATGTTTGTCGAAGCTGAAGGCGGGAATATCGCTGTTACGGTCGGTATATCGATGGAAGACGGAAATTGAGCCGTATCGATTCATCAAGTATTTGATCCGCGCATCGGAGGTCATCACCGTGTCCTTGCGCGGCTGTCCAAAGAAGCGGTCGTTTTCATAGCCACCCGCGAGAGAGACGATCACGTTGCGCCGGAGTTCGTAGTCGAGACCGAGTTGGAAAGCGTTTGCGAGCACCCCCGTGGAACTGGTGTCGGATGTTTCCGTCACGATCTGTTCCGCCTTGAAATGAACGTCGAGCAGGCGGGTCGGGCGCCAGGTTAACATCGCGCGATAGGATGGGCCTTCGATCGAGCCGATAGATGCAGCATCGAAGCGCTGCTGGACGTAGCCCACACCAAATTCGCCGCTGAGAA
>Ga0233444_10001452_pt1 | contig 27065 bp, 30 predicted proteins | sample SI_124_October20_6_FD_182792 | JGI IMG/M metagenome (GOLD analysis project Ga0233444, IMG submission 182792) | Seawater microbial communities from Saanich Inlet, British Columbia, Canada - SI_124_October2016_10_MG | ecosystem: Environmental > Aquatic > Marine > Inlet | place: Canada: British... | reverse complement strand
CTATCGTTTCTGAACACGCTGCACAACGTGCACAACGCTTACACGCTATAAGCGCACATCCAGAAGAGTGGTTTTAGTATGAGCGCACATCTTGATTGCTGGAGAGCGCAATATACTACTCTACTTCAAATAGCTTGGTACTGCGCTCAACAACCTCTTAGACGTAGCTATAAATTGCAGATGGTAGATCGTGCACTCCGTGCAGCGAGCGATATTCTAAGTTCAGAAACTACTCGTGTTCATAATAATACTGGAAGTTGTATTCAATGGTGTTTGCTTTGGACTGAAGAGGCACAAGCGCTATACATCTCTAATCGTCAAAGCACACACCGCAAAACTTGTGATCTTCGCCATGCAAACTCAAAACGTTTTTTCTCTGTAGAACATCCACACCCACTAAAAACAGTTAAAACAGACTTGCTCGATGGTATGGATTATGATACACTAACTAACTGGATGGAAAGTAAGGGACGAGCAGTAATAGTTACTCAAACCGAACTGGCAAAACTTCCACAACTTGGAGAAGATAGATATGAAAAACTTAACATCAGATACAGCAGATTTGATCCAGGAGCTGTTACCCGCACTAGATGAATTAATTGCATTGTTAGAATATTATGATAATGCAACTTATCGTGCTACTGTAGAGGCTATAGCTCAGGCACTGCAAAGCCGTGGATTAACAAGTTATGACGATCGTGGACAAGCGTTTGACCCGCAGCGTCATGAAATTCACAATATACATCCTAAACCTGACTGTGACTATGATGCAGTTTCTAAAACGCATACACGAGGATATTGCATTAATGATCAAGTTATTAGACGTAGCATTGTAGACATTTTTACACCAGAGGAGAAACGCATTGAACACACAAATACTTAACACACTTAGAAATCATGCCAAATCAGAACTAGATGTTGCAGCTCTTAATGTAAACATCTATTTAAATTCAAGTACTGGTATTGGTGAGCATTCAGATATTGCACAAAGCATTCAACATCAGTTAGATTCAATGGCTGCAGCACAAGGTAGGCTAGACGCTATTGATTATCTACTAAGTCAATCACTAGAAGGAGTTTTTAATGAATCTGCCTAACAACTATACTACTGCTATAGCTATTATTGCCTGTTGCTGTGCTCTTTATTTAGTTCAAGATGTAGCAAAGCATTGGTTAACGCTAGCATATGAGCATGTAGATTAACTAAGTCTAGCCTGTCATTGAGCGATTAAATGTATATCGTTTACCTATATACAATTAATCCAAAGTGCTTAATTTTCATATTCTCAATGCTGAAAATTAAAACTATGAAGCTTATCGCTCAATGACTACTTGACTTTAATGCAAATTATGCTAATATAGTTACATGAGTTAATAATGAATACAGAATGGATTATTTATATAGTTTTACTATTAATGCTTACAATCTTAGGTATATAACCCTAATTCTAAAGATTCTAAGGTAATTCTAAAGATTCTTAGGCAACTTAAGCAGCTTCAGGCTAGAGACAACGATCTCATACGGGGAGACTGCACGACGTTTACGCGGGGTAAGGCAGACTGTTCGAAACGAAGATTTCGTTAGGGGGTTAGCTTTCATTTTTTCTCCGTATAACTTATTAGGTGGGAAAGCTCTGTCTTTTTTCTAGTTATTATTATTTTAATACTACCAGAGAAAGACGTTGATTTTTAACTAGAATTATTCAATTATTTTGCCAAGCAAGTATTATTTCAATTTTTCTGGTATTTTTCGTGAAGCGCAAGCTTTTTTACCGATTTTTACTAGTTTTTAATATTAAATAAAAAAAGGAGCCTCAAAAGGGCTCCTTTTCTCGTTTTTAGCAGTAACGGGGTCTTACTTTAGGGAATCCATCATCAGGAAACTGTTCTGTAAACCCTTTTATTGCATAATCTTGACCACCATTATACTCTGTTACCCATTTACGTAGTTCTACAGCGTATTCTTGAGCTTGTTTTAGTGAATAAAAGCTACGAACTTTATCATGATGTTCTAGGTTGCCTGCAGTGTACCACCAACCGCCCTCTTCGGGGCCTCCGTAGTTCTCGCCTGTTGAATATATACCAACACTCCACCAATAGTACTTTTCTTCGTCTTCTAGATCTTCAGTAGATGCATCAGACTCACAGTTAGGACACACAACGTCATAACCTGTATCTAGACGTTGACCATAAGTATGAGCATAATTGCAGTGATTACATTTAATATAATTATCAGATTCGATCAAACCTTGCATGATTGTTCCTTTTTTTAGCCATTAAAAGATAAGGGGGCCCGAAGGCCCCCTGTGTGTTCATGTTGCGTAACGCTTAAGCAGCTTGCAGCTTTTCAATAAGCGTAGCCAGCGCAGGCTTAGTAGCACCGGTGAAGCCGGTGACATCAAAGCCTACAATTTGCTCCAAGTCATTCAACAGTTCCTTCTTCGAAGGACCCATATCTTTTGGAGCTGCCTTGGCTTTAGGTGTAGCAACATAAACACCTTCACGCACCAACTTTGACCGTACCGACCGTACTGACTTGCTAACAGCAGCTGCGATCTCATCAAGACCGTCATTGCCGAGCCCGTTGTACATTTCAACGATCATTTCTACTTGTGCGTCTGTGTAGTTTACTGTAGTATTAGCCATATTTGAACCTCTTTCTATATAATTGGCTTCTGAGCTGGTTCGAGGCGCTCATTTCCCTCATCAACATAATCAATATACGATAAAAACAGCAAGTAAGCAAGAAGAAACATGAACAATCTACTTCTATGCTGCTCTCTATTTTTTTATGTGACTTGACTTTGATGAGCGGCCACGGCTAATTTGCGCTTGACAACGCTATAGTTTTTCCACTATAATAGTGGCGCTAGGCTATTAAATAATTACTTCGAATGCCTACTAGGGCCCACGAAATTTGATAGTTGAACTACTACTTGGCCTGGTGCTAAAGTTAAAGTAGACTTAGCTTTGAGTACATTATAAATTGTTTTTCTACTTGCACTCGGGTAGTTGAACTACTACTATAGGCGGCGCTAAGGGCGCCTAATTCAATTTTAAGTTGTGTCAAGAGAGAAAAAGATCAATGAAATCAATAAGTTAGGAGCCCGGGCGCGTCGGGGCCTAAGCCCCTGATTTAACTCAATAATTCTGATATCTCATCATCATTCATTAAATCTTGAGCTTCTAGGCAAATAGCTGCGCCTTCCTCTGCACTAAGCCCATCATTATACGCATCTCGACTTAGCCAGTCTGCTAGGCAGTCTTGCCCTAAGCCTATAGAACGTTCTAAGATCCGATCGATTTCTGCAAACCATTCTTTATATGTGTTTGAATGTTTATTCATAATAAGTTACTCCTTTTCCTGCTGGTGGTAGTGATCTCCAAAATTCATCAGCGCTTTGCTGCTGTTCTGGTGTTTCATAAGGGCAACCTCCTAGATTGCAAGGCATAGCAATCTTATGAGGTTTATTATCTCTCTCAGCATATAAATTTATGCCACAAACTTTACATTTGCCGATAGCTTTCCATTCAACTCTTCTAGCCATGTTTTCTCCTTTAATTATTAGTATCAGTTTTAAAATATATCTTCAATAGTAAAAAAAGTGTTTGTTTTCAGTAGTTTAGCAGGTTGGGGGCCCCGCCGCCTAACCCCTTGATATTAAAAGAAAATTAAGTATATAAGCCCGCTTAAAACTACCGTTTCGGATATAACAGAGTAAACGATATAAGCCTTTAGTATATAAGGAAGCGCAAGTTTAATTTTAGCCATTTTTTCAACCTCGGGTTGTGGGGGGCTTGCGTTTTGCAAGCCCCAGTTTAATTATGCCGCAAGAGCCTGAGAACCGTCAACGCCTAGTCTCAGATTGATATCTCTCCAGACTGATCCCGAAAATTCCGAAGGCTTGGAGACTATAGGCATAGGCTTTTTGCGATGCAATGCTTTAAGCAAAATGTCGCTTTCAATCAAGCAATCATGCCACGCAATATGTCTTTCTTCAAAATCTTCTTGCATGAATTCCCAACGGTAGGCGCTTTCCGCAGACGTTGAAAAGTATTTGCCAGACTTTGAAGGGTTGGCGCGATAATTAAGAGGAACGCTTTGACCCCAGAAATCCCAAATATCGAGCAGCGGAAAAGCATTATCTAACCAACGCGCAGAGTCGTCATTATGCAAAACTTGCAAAGTGCGCGGCAGATGCGTAAAATCAAAACGCGCATTATAAGCGCATAAAATGACTTTATGACCAGCAGCAGCAAGCGCATTAATTTGCGCGTTGTATTCTGCGCGAACGTCATCAATAGAGGCAGGCACAATTTTGTGGCTATAAGCATCATCAAAATAATGACCCATTTTTTCAGCGAAGAAAGGCAGATCAAGCTTGAAGGCTTCACGAATAACATAAGAGCCAGAACCGTATTCCCGACCTTTTCGGTCAACAATGCGCCAAGCAACATCAAAAGCAATACGCTTACGCATGGTGGTTTCAATGTCGGTCACAACGAAAAGAGTAGGTTTGAAAGGCATTTGTAAATTCTCCTGTATGCTTTACCCTTATAGGTGTAAAGCAAAAACATTCAGCTGTCAAATAAAAAGAATCGTTTAAAAACAAGGACTTAGCCTTTTTCTGCTAACTAAAAAACCGTTTGTTTTCAATGACTTAGCTCGCGGGGGGCCCCGCCCCGTAAGTGTTTGTTTTCAAACACTTTTTTCAGTGTCAAGTAAAAAGGGGCAAGGCTGCAACCTTGCCCCCTCTGGTTTATGCCACCTTAGAGGCGAATGCAATCAGAGATTGCAAACCTTCTTTGGTTGACCCCGAAAGTGGAGTAACATCAAAACCAACCATTTCTTCAAGCTGATTTAACAGCTCTTTTTTGGTTGGGCCTTGATCCCGCTTAGGTGCAGCGGCTTTAGGGGTGGCGACATAAACACCCTCACGCACGAGTTTCGAACGAACTGACCGGACAGATTTGCCCACGGCGTCAGAGATATCTTGCAGACCTTCGTTTCCGAGATCAGCATACATAGAAACGATTTGCTCGACTTGAGCGGTGGTGTAATTTGCAGTTTTAGATGTAGCCATAATTGGCCTCCTTTTGTTTGAGGGTTAATATAATATTTATAGCTTTAAAATAAGCAGAATGCAAGAGAAAAGAATCGTTTAAAAACAAGGACTTAGCATTTTTTTTCAATTTAAAAATCGTTTAAAATCAATGACTTAGCCGCCGGGGCGCCCTTGCCCGTAAGTGCTTGTTTTTAAAGGATTAAACAGCGGTTAGCTGTTCAATCCGTGAGTCAAGGTTTTCGCATAGCCATTTAACAGCTTCTTGCCAATCTTTAAATGGTTCATTGGTGTCATGGTTTCCCGTCGCCCAAATTCCATCATTTTCTTCGTCGTAGCATACGACTTCAAAATTGCTATTCTCTTCGATCTCTCCGTAGCAATCACAGATGCCACCATCTGGCCGTGTTATCATTAAGTGTCGCATATTTCCTCCCATGCGTTTTTCGTGACATTCTAACATTAATTCGTGAGTATATTCCATAACAACCTCTAGTTGAGTTTTGCGGGATCTAGTACCGCAATACCAATTTTTCGGATAGCAGAACGGACACTTTGCGCGTCATCAAACATCACTTTTGAAGCTCTTTTAAACTGGCGGAGGCTTAAAAAGGATGAAAGCTGTTTCGCCTTAAGTGATCCGTCTGCTTCCATATTTCCCACAGGGCGAGAAATAATCTTGTGAGCAACCATGTTATTCTTTTTTAAGAATTCATAATCTGCGCTAGACATATTTCTAGCAGTGCAGATTATAACATAGTCACCCTTATCTTTACGGTTGCTGATTTCCTTAGCTAAAGGAAGCAGCTTATCTTGAGCTATCTTTTCAGGCGTAGCGTTGGCAAACCAAGCCGCCAAGTTTAGCGTACCATCTGAAAGAGTAGCTTGCCGATGCGAGCTATCAACACAGGTTCCGTCTAAATCAAAGATAGAAATATTTTTAATCATTAGTAAATTCTCCTTGTATATAACTTATAAAGAATAAATCAGCTCAAGTCAATATAAAAGAATCGTTTGTTTTCAATGACTTAGCATTTTATTTGAATTAAAAAACCCTTTAAAATCAATAACTTAGCGAGCGGGGCGACCCCCCTGCTAACCCCTTGATATTACACACTTTTTTGGCGGTGCGGCTAACCCTTTGATATTAAAGGGTTTTTTTGGAGGCTAGGGCCAGTCTTGCTCCTGCTCTAGCCTCCACTCAGCAAGCTCCCGATCGCTGAACTCTTGCCAGTAACAGAACCGCCATTCTTCGGGTATCTGGTGATGCCCTTCGACTTGGATAGAAACTTCCGTGCCGCACTCATCGTAACATATAGCAGTTTTTACAGACATAAATATCTCCTAAAAGGGTGGTGGGGAAGCCTAAGCTTCTCCCATTTTTTTAGCAAAAGAGATTAGCGAAAGCAACCCCTCTTTAGTGGCACCAGACAGAGGTGTGACATCAAAACCACACACCTGCTCGAGCTCATTAAGTAGTTCTTTTTTAGTAGGTCCTTTATCAATTGAAGACCGTTTCGGCTTAGGGGTAGCCGAGTATACGCCTTCGCGTACTAGTTTAGAACGTACAGAACGCACTGACTTACCGACAGCTGCAGCAATCTCTGGAAGAGATTCGTTACCTGATTGCTTGTACATGCTGATAATTTGATCAACTTGTGCGGTAGTATAATTTAAAGTTTTAGTAGCCATGAGTACTCCTTTTAATTGACTATAAGAAACCATACGCTTTTATTCTGTTAGCGTCAAGCACTAAAAAAGTGTTTAAAATCAACCACTTAGCGCGCGGGGGGCCGCGCCCTCTAACCCTTTGATATTAAAGGGTTATTAGGCGCTGGGCGTTAGTAATCTGCCCCTTGCATTTCAACTGAATATGCTTTACCATTTTCAGCTTCTTTTATTTCCTCATAAGGCGCCCCTACTTTTCTATAGAGTTCTAATTTGCAACACTCTAGCGCGCCCATCATTTCATTTAGATACGCATAACGTACACCATGCACCTCTAAAAAATTATTTATAAAGCTAGATACTAGCCAGTTTAGTTCTCCGGCGTTGTTGGGTACCCATTGGCACCCTTGATCCATTACAGCTTCATCAACGCGTGAACGATCTTCTACGGGAATATAAGGCATTTATGCAACCTCCGATTGTACTGTTCCAACAGTTCTAAAATCTTTAAACATACTCACAAGGCGCTGGGCCTTTTGCTTTCCTTCGTGCATAGCAATAGCTTGATCCGCACCTTCTACTAGATCAGTGGTTTCTAACCATGTCCAGTTTTTAAAATGGGTGAAAGCAACATCAGAGATTGCATTAGGAGCAATGCTTGCACACTTACCTATCGCATACACTGGTTTACCACAACCATAAGCCATTCCAATTTCAACCAACGCTCCGCGCTGTTCTTCGTTAAAATCTTCACAATATAGCAGCAAGAAATCACTATCCCGAACATCTTCATAGCACAAATTCCAGAGCTGATCTTTTTGATTTTGCACAAAATCACTGTCATTTTCTAGGTCAATCCAGCGAGCTTTTACAGCGTATCCTAGATCATCACGCAGATTTTGAAATTTTTTATTGTGCCAAACTTTTCCAGCGGTGTAAAATGTAGTCATAAGATTTTCTCCTTTGTTATCTTATATAAGTTTATCGCATAGTTTTAATTGCTTTGCAACCCTAAAAAAACTGTTTAAAATCAACTACTTAGCGGGCGGGGCGGCCCTGCCGCTAAGCTATTGATTTTGCACGCTTTTTACAAGAACTCAGCTGCAAGTTGTACTGCTACCCATATTGCAAGCGTACCTAGTAGAGTTACAACTATACCTAACCAAAACTCTTTTGTAGCCAGGTGATACTTTATAATATCTAGATCGGTCATTTTTTAACCCCTTTGAAGCTGCTAGAAATTTTATTGTTGATTGTTGACGAACAACGGCGAGATGGAACAAACCATGAACCGTCAGCCCTTTTTACGGGCTGCGGTGTTTGGGGTTTACGCTTTGCGATTTTCATATTAAACCCCAATCTTTTCTAAAAATGCTGGATCAATTTCAAGATCCGTTGGAATTCCAAAGCGGCGGATTTTTTCACCGGCAAGCTGGATGCTTGGCGAATAGCTATCGCGCTCAACCATAGAATTGATTTTAGACCGTGGAACCCATAGCGCCTTGACTTCGACGCCCGCAAATTTGCCCTCTTGAACAAAGGCAACAGCTTTTTCGGTTTCGCGAACAATATATCCAAACATTTTAAATCCTTTCGTAAATGTCATAATATTAATATAAGCATATTTTCGCGGGTTTCAAGCCCATATCCAGCTTTTTTTGTAAAAATCTGCTAACCTATTGATTTTAAAGCAAAACAAATTTTTTTTAAAAAAAGTCCTTTTTTCTCTTGTATTTATCCGCCGCGGTATGTATATTCTTATTATAGATAGGAGAAAATCAGATGGCTAAAAAATCAAGAATCCCCGCAAAAATCCGCAACGAAGTTTTCGCGCGTTTTAACTGCTGCGCAGCTTGCGGCACTTGGGATGCTCGCGAAGCGGGTCATTTAGTTTCAGAAGCCAATGGCGGCGCAATGGTTTTAGAAAATTTTGTGCGCTTGTGCGATGTTTGCAATAAGGTGCAAGGAACTGCAAACGTAGTTTTTCGCGCCTATGCACCTTATAGCGAAGCCCGCGCCGAAATAGAAAGCCGCCGCGCATATTGGGCAAAATATTGCAAGGCAGCCGCCGCCGGTATCGCAAAACCATATCGGCCCGTATAGGGCCGGAAAAACTGCCGTTTTTAAAAAAAACTGTAGTTTTCTTATTTTTGCAACCTATGGTAGGGCGGTTTTGGCACATTACAACCTATGCGTGCGCTGCGCACACCCGCACGCGTTCCCCCAGTAATTTTTTGAATTTTCGTTAAAAGAGTTGGACATAGTACAAATACTATGATAACTTTATGCTATATACAATTAATTTTGTAAAGGAGTCTTACTATGATTGAAGAATTATCCTTCTTAGAAAAGAGTTTGTTATTTGCAAGACTATCAAACACTTCTTACAGAGATGAAACCCCTGCCCGTAGAAGAGGCCAACAGTTAGGTTTTAACGATATAACTTTTTTAGATCGTGACGGTGCACAAGCCTATTGCTTTTCAAGCAAACATGATTTAGTAATTGCGTGTCGTGGAACAGAGCCAGGCGAATGGAACGATGTTAGTGCTGATCTTAAAGCAGCTATGACTGCGGCAGAAACAGTAGGTCGAGTACACCGAGGTTTTAAACAAGAGTGTGATGATTTATATTCTTTGATATTACCACATTTGAAAGCAGCAGGCAACCGTAGAGTATGGTTTTGTGGACATTCACTAGGAGCGGCAATGGCAACAATCTTGGCATCTCGTTGTCAAGATGATATAATGTTACCAGAGGTAAGAGAACTTTATACTTATGGCTCTCCTCGCGTAGGCAATGCAGCTTTTTGTTGTTCTTTGAGTGTTACACATAGTCGTTGGGTTAATAATAATGACGTTGTAACACGCGTACCTTTATGGATAATGGGTTATCGTCATGATGGAAATGAGCAGTATATAAGTTCTTGCGGTAAGCAACGTAGCATACGAGGATTATCAAGAGCATGGGATCGTATACGTGGCATAGGTCTTGGACTAGCTGCCGGACGTTTTGACTCTATAAGTGATCACTCTATGCCTGGATATGTTAATGCTATAGAAAGACTGATAAATGACTAACAAAAATAATAATATGTTAACTGTTAAGTTAATGATATTTTTATGCGTAGCACTACACTTTGTGGTTATACCTGTATGGATGTGGAGCTTAGGGCTATGAAAAAGTACTGTGCTATTATAAACTTACATCCTGGAATTCTTGACAATGCAGGCATGGCAACCTCTCGCGCTCTTGCAAGTATAGGCTTTGATTGTGTAGTAGATACAAGAATAGGTAAAGTACTTTACTTTACTGCAGAAAGTGAAGAACAGGCTCACAGCGTTGCTTCTTCTCAAACAAATCAAGTTATGGAAACCTACGAACTGTCCGTGGTTTCATGAACAGGTGCAGTGCTACTCATATGGCTTTTGAACCCCTTAGCAATGGTGATCATCGTGCCTACGATGTATTTTGTGGAGTAGCTAGTAAAGGATACATATGGTACTGCAGTGAAAGATGTAAGTATGATACTCCTAAGCTACGTTATAGAGATTCAAGCGAGGAGATAAGTGATGACTGATAAAGAAGTAGCTAGACTATTTTATATGGTAAAAGGTCATATAACTGATCCTAAAACTATGAGAGACTGTTATAGTGGGTACTTTAAACGTATGTGGGGTAATCACGAGCTTTGTTATCATGAAGATGGATTTGAAGAAGCGTATAAAAAACATTTGAGGAGTAAGCATGAGACATAGCATAGAAAGTGTTATCCAACGAATAAATGTTATGCATGACTTAGCGGTGCAAGTACATAGATTGCGTAACCAATTTTCTGAAGATGCACACTGCAGCTATGATGCACAAAAATGTAACCACATAGTAGAGCAAATACAAAGTTTAGCTGCAGGTATTGCAAACGATCGTGAAGGCAATGAGGTTATAACTGAAATGGAGTATAAAAATGAACACAAAGTTTAGTATAGGAGTTGTTGTTGCAATAGTGCTACAAGTTAGTGGTTTTGTATGGTGGACAGCTCAACAAGCACAAACAATAGAACAACTAAGTGAGCAAGTATCTCAGTTAACTAGTCGTATGGCTGTAGAAGAAGAAATTACTATGGCTCGTGACTTAGCAGATTTAAAAGCTAAAACAGTAGAACTTGAGGGATGGATATCTGATATATTTTTTGACTTAGACGCTCTTGTAGAGTTTGCAGCTTTTACTGAGAATAAATGGGCAGGCGCATATGATGAAGATCCAGGCTATAACAGAACATTTGGTACAAAGCCTGTAGCAGCCGAATGAACAAGTTAACCCTACTTAGAAGCTTAACAGAAGAGCTAAGAACTATTGATGGAGGCACCTCTATTCAAACAGCTCATCTTCCAGGCCCTAAACAGTATACTTTTAATACAGATTGCCATGAAAATTGTTTTCCAAGTTATAAGTTTTTATATGAGCTTAACGATTTTCCTACAATCTGCTTCTATATAGTAGAAGAAGCCTTTAGAGAAGCTGAAGCAGGTATTAGATATAAAACTGCTACTTTTAATCTTAGAGGCTATGTACATGAAGACTTAGGAGAAGATGAAGATTCTACCTGGTGGGCAGAAGCTTTATTAGATGATATAGAGCATGTACTCAATAATTTAAAAAACCGTGTAGATTGTTTAATTGATGTAAGACTATTACAACTTAGCACTGACGAAGGTGTTATGTCTCCTTATGGAGTCGCTGATATGATCTTCACTATAACTTATGAGAGTGAATTATGAAAAATATATTTTTAATTACTGCACTATTCTTATCTACAGCTAGTTATGCTTTAGGTCAAGAAAAAACTATGACAACTATGCTTCCTTGCAACAATGTTATAGACGTATTTGAGGTGCTTCGTAAAGTAGATGAGCGTCTAATCTTTACTGGAGATAGTCTTATTCGTGAAGCTAACACAAAACAGTTTTTTAAAGCTGGATTGTACGTTTGGACTAACTTAGATACTAAAACAACTAGCATTACAATTATGTTTCCTGACAAAACAATGTGTTTGTTAGCACCAGTACGAAACTTCCAAGCATGGTCAGGCGAACAGCCTTGGGAAAAACCAAAAGAAGACTTATAAATGAATGATAAACCAAACATACCTGTTACTTACAGTGACCAATTAAACGAATCACTCGCTGCTCCAGCGCTTGATCCTACATATCTACTTGTCGCAAATGATTTTCTAGCCGGTCAGAGCATTGATGAAATAGCTAAAAATCACTCATTGACAATGGACCAAGTAACCAGTATTATTGAGAATAAAGAAGTTAAATCTTACGTGGATAACGTTTATTTAAGCCAAGGCTACTTAAATCGCCAAAAGCGATTAACAGTTATAAACAAAGTTATCGACGAAAAACTACAGGAAGCTTTTGAGTCAGGTGTCTATTCTAAGAAAGATTTACTTGATTGGATGAAGCTTCTTAATGATATGGAAACCTCAGCACGACCAAAGCGCGATACTGGAGTAGCCGTACAAATCAATAATAACTACGATTCCTTGATGAAGGATCTGCTAGGAGACAAAAAATAAATGTCAGCAGGAAAGTATAATTTCACTTGTGAGCAAGGAGCTACTTTTGATAAAATCATAACCTATAAAGATTCCACTGGTACAGCGGTAAGTCTTAACAACTACTTAGTTAGGATGCACGTTCGTGAGTATAGTGGGGGAGATCTTATAGTAGATTTACATAGTAATGCTACCTCAAATGGTCACTGTATATTAAATGGTTCGGTAGAAGACAGCGAAGATGGAGCTAACGGAAACGTTAGGCTACTAATTGCTGCAGCTAATACTTCTGCTATACCTCCTGGTTCTCTTAAATATGATCTCGAAATACAATCTCCTTCTGGAGTTGTTACTAGAATACTCGAAGGAAAATTTAACGTAGTTCCAGAGATTACAGTTTGAGCAACAGAGTAACCGTAAGTGAAACAGTACAATCCGTCACTGTCTCCGAGACCACAAATCAAGTAGTTGTAACAGCTCCTAATTCAGGGGCTATAAAAGTTGTAGAAGTAGGGATACGAGGTCCCAAAGGTGAAGAGAATGCCAACGTAGGTAATCTTAACATCGGTATAGGTGAACATCAAAATGAGATCACGGTGCGTTCAGGAGACGCCCGTGATCTTTTTATTAGTGCCAACACTTCTATACCTGGATCAAGTATTGTTGTAGGCTCTAACATTGTACCTAGTTCTGATGAAGCTACCAGCTTAGGTACTCCTGAACGCAAGTTTAAAGAAATACACGTTGCAGAAGGTACAATCTTTATAGGTGCTAACTCTTCTATCAGCGGCTCATCCATTGCTATTCAAAACTTCAATGTTGATCCTGATGGTACAGTTAGAATTCCTGGTGTGAGTCTTACTGCTGATGCAAACGCTGTTGACACAGTTGAAATTGTTGCAAGTGACTTGGCTTCTAACGCTCAGATTATAGCTTTAACAGGCGATCCTATTAATTTAAATACGGGCGTAAGCGATAACATTGTTGCGGCTATTAACTCTCTTTCAAGTGGTAATGCTCAACACCTACAAGATCTTGACGACAACGTAGTACAACTTACAGCTAATATTGGTGTAGTAAGCTCTAATCTCGATGCTTATGCTGCATACGCTAATGCTGCTATTGCAGATGTAGGCGGAGAAGATATTGCTGAGCTTCAAGCTAATATTACTTCTTTACACGACAATGTTGTATCTCTTGCAGATAATGTAAACGCTAATATAAATGCTACAACTGATAATGTTGTAGCTCTTGACCTACGTGTAACTGCTAATCTCGATGTTATTACAGCTAATGTAGACGCTCTTGAAAGTCGTACCCAGTCTAATATTGACCTGACTACTTCAAATGTAAACTCACTAGACTTTCGTGTAACTGCCAACTTAAACTCACTAGCTGGCAATGTAGAAGCACTAGACTCTTCTGTAACTGCTAATCTTAATACTTTAACTGCAAATGTAAATACTTTAGAAGTACGTACAGTAGCTAATTTAGACTCACTAACTGCAAATGTAAACTCACTAGAGTTTAGAGTAGAGTCTAATGTAGGATCTAAAGCTGATTTAGTTACTGTTGATACTTCTAATTTAGTGTCAGCTATTAATGAAACATATCTTAAAACAGGCTTTCCTCGCGCTAACATAGGCGACATAGTAATTAGCGGTTCTAATATTTCTTCTAATGCAGGAAGCATAACTCTTGACGCTACTAATCTTCTACTATTAGGAAACTTAATTGTAGAAGGAAATACTACTTCTGTAGATACTACTGTTACTACTCTAAAAGATCCTATTATTACTCTTGCAGGAAACACGGCATTAGAGTCCTCAGACGGAAAAGATCGCGGAGTAGAATTTAGATACTACGAAGATAATCAGTCTAAACTAGGATTTTTTGGTTGGAACGCAGCTTCTAATTCTTATTCATTTTTACTAGACGCAACAAATAGCGGAGAAGTATTTAGTGGAAGTCCTGCCGACTTTAGAGCAGGTGAAATGACTGCAGACAGCATAACTGCTAGCGTAACTCAAAGTAACGTATTTGGAGTAACAGTTGAAGCAACTCATAGTGTGTCTACTGGTAACCTTGTAGCTCAAACTATCGAAGTTACTAATTTAATAGCTAACTCTGTTAATACTACGGCTAACACTCTTGCTCTTGGAACAAGCTTAGACTATTCTTTAGCAGATGGCGCTTATCAATATTTTGATACTACTACAAAAGTTACTGATGCTATTGATATTCTTAATGAAGTTCTTGAAAATGTAAGAAATGATACTTTTGTCAAAGAAGTTTCTTTTGTTTCTAATGTTACCGCAGGCAACTCCCCACTAAATACTACCCTTACAATAACTGCTGAAGGCAATGCTAATAATTATGAAATAAGCTGGGGAGATGGAACAGCTAATACAACAACTTCTTCTACTTCTGTACCTCATACCTATGTTGTGCCTGACGGAGGTCTTCAAACTATAACAGTAACAGCTAAAAATACTTCAGGATCAGGTGAAGGATCTGAAGCATTCTCTACTCGTTCTAACTATATATCACTACAAACTCCTGCTCCTATAGCTGGATTTTCTATTGCTGATAATACTATAGATGATGCCTCATCAGTAACGCTTACTAATAGTTCTCAGTTTACTGACTCTTATGAAATTAACTGGGGAGATGGAAGTTCTAATACCTCTCTAGGTTCTAGTGGTGCAGGCACTCCAGGTGGGGGCGGCATTTTACACACTTATAATAATACTGCGGGAGATGAAACTTATACTATAACTCTTACGGCTGCTGCCTCTTCAAACGGCCAAGATGATAGCACTAATTCTTCTGTATATGTATACTCTACTCACACGCCTACTTTTAGTTCTAGCGTTACTAGCGGTAACAATGAAGAAGCCACTTCGGGCTTACCCGTAACCTTTACTAATACTACCAGCAGTGCTCCTGGTAACGACTCTTCTTATCCTGATACTATTAGATATAAGTGGGATTGGGGAGATGGAACCTCTCAGTATGTTACTGCAGGTTCTAGTTCTAGTGGCGATACTAATCAGAGCATATCTCATACTTTTGCACTATCTAACAGAACAGTGCAGCAGACTTTTGATGTAACCTTATCTTTGTATAATGGTCATAGCACTTCTCCCTTTTCTAGTTCAGCAACTACTATAACTGTAAATCCTGATCCTCGCTCTGAATATGTAGGAACTATGAGTACTATATCTCAAGGTCTTAACTCTTCTAGTTCTAGATTAGGATACTTATTCACAGACTATAGTGGTAATAAGAGAAATATAGCTACGTTCATAAATCAATCTGAAAATACTGATACCTATGAATGGTCGTTTGGTGATTCTACTAACACTTCTCTTTCTGAAGGCGCAGCTGGTACTCCTACTGGCGCTAATATAACTCATGAATACACTTCTACAGGAACCTACAACCTTTCACTACTTGCTACAGGAGATAACTCTTTGACAGCCACTGATGATACGGATACAAGAAATAACTATATTGAAATCGTTAACCCTCCAAGCGCTCCTGCAGGGCTATCTTCTAAAACCATAACTATGACTTCAGAAGACGTAGGACTATCTCCATTATTAACAGCTAGTTTTGATGATAATACTGGAGGCTCTAGTGTTAGTGCAGGAGATAGTGTGAACAGAACTGTAGATCAAGTTGGTTTTGTAACAACCGATACTTTAAGCTCTTATGCTTATAATGCTGTAGCAGGCGATCTAAGTGCTATTGTAAATGGAAGTGTAGACGGCACTAAAACCTTTACTACGGGTAATGATGCAGGAACCTACACTTCTCTTGTTATAAGTGAAGATATTGATGCCAACGGCTCAGGAGCTACTGGTAACTCAGTTTATGGCAGCAGCAGAATTTACCCTGAAGGATTTTATAGAGTATTCAAAGCTTATGTACAAAAGAGTGCTACTACTTTATCTGATGGCGTTAATTCCTTTTCTCTTCAGCATAGCACAGAAGGTTCTACTAATACAGTGGAGATAGTAAAAGAAAGCTTAACCGATACTCCTAGCATAGATTTAACCTCAGCAACTCTAACAGAAAGTGTTGCAGGCACAAAAAGATATATTTCGGGAGTTGCTTACTATAATAGCGGTGCTCAAGTTCTTTTAAGTGGGGCTCAAGTATATAATTGGATTGATCAAACGTATAGAGATACTTCTACTCCTTTTACAATAGCTCCTGCTACAAATTTTGAGAGCACAAGTGGTAACTCTATTTCAACTCAAAATAAAAATTATAATGACCTTGATGGTGCTTCAAGTTATTTATCTAGTTCAGTTCCTCTAAAAGGTACAGGAGTGAGCAGTTCTAATAAGTACACTTTGGGAGATATTTCTATAAATGTAAACGGTTCTGCAAGAGTTTCTGAAACTTTAAAGTTTAGAATGAAAAATGTAAACGGTACAGGAAGCTACTCAGAGCTTTCAGATACTAAGCTTCAAGTTTATAGTCAATCTATATCCGGATTCAATGAAGAGACTATATCAGTAAGTGATAACTTGGGTGCTACATATAATGACGATGCTAAACGTATATTATTATCGGGAGCTAGTGGCGCTACTCCTTCTTTTACTTCTTCTACTGATTATTTTAATACTTCTGCATGGTCAGGCTCTCAAACTGTTTCAGGAACAGATGAAGCTATTGTTAGGTGGGGTACATTAAAGCACTTTAATACTGATTTAAGTAGCGGATATCTACCTGTAGGGCCTGATCTAGCTACGGGACGTAATGGGGCCCAGTTTATCAGACTTGCATTTAGACGCTCTAACATGGCAAACTTCAAAGTAAGACTAACAGGAACTATCTCTTCTTTCAACATAGCATTACCAGGATCAGGAATAGATAGTTCATCTGGCTCTAATGGTTGGTTGACTGCTACTAGTCAGTACAATGGTGCAGGGCAACCTGGATCTAATACTGGAGGCGGAGGAAATGGTAGTGATGGTTGCGCACTAACTGGTGCAGATATTATACCTACAGGGTCATATATAAATAATCAAGCGTACACTTTAACATTTGGAACAGAAAATGCTTCTAATTCAACAGCAAATCAAGTTTTGATAGCAATAGGCCTTTCTAATGGTCAAAGCTTAACTTCTTTAAGTTTCGAGGAGACTAGCTAATGGCTATATCTGACTCACAAAAAATAGACTATCTATGGAAAAAAGTAGGTTTTGCAGCCACTAAAACTGACACTAATGCTAATAAGCTTGCAGCTAACGAAGCTATTCCTTCTCCTTTTATTGAGCGTGGAGATTTAACATGGATTCAAGCTAATTTAATACCTGCAGTAAAGCCTTCAAGTTCTTCAAATATTGTTGAAATATATTCTGAATCTACTTCTAACTCAGTAGAGTGCGTAGCTGATAACACGTCAACACAGCATAGAACTTGGAAAACAGGATTATCGAATTGGATCCCTCCTCAATTTGGGTCTACTTACTTAGTAGTAATTCATGTTGCAGATGCTGGAGAAACTAATCCTGAAACTAATGGTACGCGCTTATTTATAACAGGCTCAGGAAACAATGATGAATGGTTTTTTGACTATGAATCTGGAGTACTAAACTTTATTGGAGATAATCTTCCTAATGGTATAAATTTTTCTGGAAAGAGTGTATTTATATCGGGAGCAAGATATATTGGAACTATTGGCATAGAAAACTTAGATGAGATATCATCCGTAAGTAATGTCAGTTTTTCCTCTGGAGGAGTTGAAAGTTTTACTATGAACTCAACTACTCAAGTGGACGTCACTACTATAGAAACAGTAGTGAGTTCTTTTAACAAAAACGATTTTAACTTTGCAAAGCTAATTATCAATGTTCAAGATTTAACATATGGACAATACCAAAGTTCTGAGGTATTATTAGTCCATGATGGTACGGATGTAAAATTGACAGAATATGCAATTGTACATTCTAGTACTCAACCTATTGTTACTTTTAATGCTAATATAGCAACAAATAACGTTGAGATAAAAGCTAGCGCTGTAAGTTCAAATAATACTATTAAGATTCTAAGATTCTTAGACTAAGGAGACACTTAAATGGCAACGGAACAAAAAGACTTTAAGGTCAAAAAAGGTATTATAGTCGGAGGTAATATTTCTTCTACCTCCGGTGGATTCTTTTATGACAATACCGCTAACTCCCTCGCGTTAGGCGGAAGTGTAGTCGCCCTTCAATCTGCAGTTGACACAGTACAAAGTAATGTATCTGCTAATGCTACAGACATATTAGCAGGCGTAGCTAACACTTATAATACTTATACTACTCTAAAAGCGGATGTTGATCTTGTACAAGACAATGTTTTAATTGGAGTAGCTAATACACATACTACTTATGTAACTTTATCAGGATTAATAGACGATGTACAAGATAATGTAAATGCAGGTTCTACTTCTATTGATACAGTACAAGATAATGTAGCAACAGCTAGTGCAAGACTAGACTCTTTAAAATACTTTAGACGCATTACAGCTAATGGTGTTAACGTAGATGCAGGAGCCAATGCGGATTCGCTTACTCTTACTGCAGGTGACGGTATTACCCTCATCGGTGATGCAGGCTCTAAAAGTGTAGCTATTCATGTTGATGGCTCTACTGATATCAATACAGTACAAGATAATGTAGCCGCTACTAATGCTAATGTTAACTTAGTTCAAGATAATGTAGCTGCAATAATAGACGGTTCTACTGCCTTTACGGGCAGTGTAACTATGAATCAAAATCTTACTGTAGATGGAGATTTAGTAGTTGGTGGAACTCAAACAACTATAGGATCTGTAGATACTACTATACAAGATAGAACTCTTATTCTATCTAATGGTGCTGCAGCAGCTTCTTTTGACTCTGGTGTTCTTATATCCAGAGGCTCAGATGCTAATGTATTTGTAGGTTGGGATGAGTCTGCTGATCAAATAGCTTTAGCATTCACACAAGATGAAGGAAGTAACGTAGTTACTGATTTTACTTTTAGTGGTTATGCAGATTTAAGAGTTAATAACTTAGTTGTTGATGGTACTGTAGATGGAATAGATATAGCTGATCTTAGTACTAGATTTGGTACTGTAGAAACTGATCTACCTACTATATCTTCTAATACAGTTACTAATGCTAATAGACTAGACTCTTTAGTATACTATAATACAATTCAAGTATCTGGTGAGACTGACGTAGTAGCTAGCGCTAATGCAGACGTTCTTACTTTTGTAGCAGGAAGTGGTATAACTTTAACTACTGCTGCCGATCAGATTACAGTTGCGTCTACTATTGGTGCAGACGTTGATCTTGTACAAGATAATGTTTCTGCAGTAGTAAATGGTTTGACTGCCGCTAATACTAACATTAGTACTAACGCTAGTAACATTAATACTATTAACTCTAATTTAGAGGCAGTTATTGATGGCACAACTGATTTTACAGGCGATTCAACCTTCTTAGGTTCGGTTTCTACTCCTGTAACTAAGCTTAATACTCAGCTACACGTAACTTCTAATGTTAAATCTTCTGTAGGCACTGCTGACACAGAAATATTTAACTTTCCTGGTACAGTATATAGAGCTGCAGAGCTAACTTTCTTAACTCAAGATATAAGTAATTCTGAGTATCAAATAAACAAAATGTTAATTGTTCATGACGGTACAGACGTTCACTTTACTGAGTATGGTGCTGTACATACTGGTACTAATGAGTTATCTACTTTCAATGTAACTATTGATGGTTCAGATATAATCTCAGTTCGCTCTAGCGGCGGAAGCGCTAATAAAAAGATATCAGTGGCTTCTCACAATTTAATACAATAAACTAAGCTTTGCAGAGAAATCTAACTAACTCTGCAAAGTATATAATCTTTTGGTGGATAGGGAAACTAAATGGTACAACAAGCATTTCGCGTAGACAAGGTGTCTACTTCTAATATAGAATTTAAATCAAATTCTTTTATTTCTAGTATTGCATCTGATGCAAGTCTTGCTTCTAATGTCCATTTAGTACTTCCAACTTCTGTAGGTTCTTCGGGTCAAGTTCTCGCTACTGATGGTAGCGGGAATTTGTCGTTTGTAAGCCAAGGAGTTGGTGGTCCTGCAGATTTAGTTCAAGACAATGTAACTTCTTTAACTAGTACTGTAGATAGTTTTGGTGTTTATGCTAATAATACTTTTGGGGCTGGGGGGAGTAATGTATCCGTTGCTAATGTTACTTCTCAAGAATTTTCAATAGACGGAAGCACAAATACTTTTACTCTTGTAAACACTACTGATAACGTAAATAAACTTTTAGTAAGTTATGGAGGCATAGCTCAAAAACCTTCAGAATATACAGTATCTAACACCTCTTTAACACTTAGTAATAATAGACCTCTAGTATCTGGGACTACTGTAGAAGTTAGATATTTAGATTTTGAATTTTCAGGCTCTGTAGGTTCAGGAGGTGGTGGAGGTGTTATATCTGGTACATCTTATTCTTCTACTCTATATAATAATACAGCTGCAGGCATAACAACTTTTAATGATGTTAGCACTCCCGCTCTTCCTTCTTATACTATAGGTAAAATAGGAGTATATGTAAATGGTGTTAAACTATCAAATAATGCCTTTTCAGCCTCTACAGGAGATTCAGTAGTACTAGACAATGCTACTCTTCTAGGAGATGACGTTGAGATAGTTAACTTTGGAATGTCTAGTGCCTCTCTTAATGATCTTACAGATGTTGATATAACTACTAACGCTCCTAGTAATGGTCAAGCACTAGTATATGTAAATGCTAATTCTAAATGGGAGCCTGGTACTGTCGCAAGTAGCTATGGAAACTCTGATGTTGATTTACATTTAAACCGATCAACAGCCTCAACAGATCAAGTACTGAGCTGGGGTGGATCAGACTATGTATGGGTAGATCAATCTGCGGGTGGATCTAGTGGTAGTAGTACTCCTGCTTTAACAGAGTATGAGTTTATAACTACTGCAAATCAAACTTCTTTTGCTGCTACTTATATCCCAGGAAGTATACAGTTATTTTTAAATGGTGTTAAGCTAGCAAATACAGAATTTACTGCTACTACAGGATCTTCTATAGTACTGGGTGCTAATACTGCTCCTGGAGACATCGTATCTATTTCTAAAATAGGCGGAAGCTCTAATTTAACAGTATCTAATGCGTCAGCTTCTAGCACAGGATCTATTTCTTATGATAATGGATCAGAGGTTCTTACCTACACTCCTCCTGACTTATCAGGTTATCAAAGCACTTTAGTGTCTAATACTAATATTAAGACTATAAATGGAGATTCAATACTAGGTTCTGGAGATATAACAATTAGCGCCGGAGGAGGAATAGCGGGCACTCTTGGTAGCTTAACTAAAAGTTTTGCTAACAATGAAAGTTCTACTATTACTTTATCTTCTAATGTTAGTCCTGTCCCTAATGTAAGCGTATTTAAAGAGATTGCTCAAGCAGGATTTAGTTCAAAAGGTAGCTGGGACGTTAATGCTAATGCCACAAATTATGACTTTTATGATGAAAAACCTATTTCTTATGCCAGTTCAACATTAACTCCTAGTGCGACTGGTGATGGTACTTTTACGAGTAGTAATCCTACAGTAGTCGGTTATCAAATGTCGAGTACTGTTAATCTTAATTCTACTTCTCCAAGTATTACAGCCCAAGGTAGTGGTGGTTCTTGGCAGGTGGTAGAATTTGATCCCACTGGTAACCATGTATATATGGTATCTAATACAACTCAAGTCGGATATGCAAAAACTGTCTATCAATATACTATGAGTACACCACACGATTTAAGTACCCTAAATACTACTCCTGCAAATACCTTAGATATGTCTAGTAGAGTTTCAGGTACTATTGCTCACTATTGCCCTTTACACATAACTAATTCTGGATATGATTTATATTTTGGAGATTATCAAAACAATATAATTTACCAATGGAAGATGTCTACTGCGTATGATCTTAGTACTGCATCCTATCATGGTGCTTCTTCTGCTATTTTTGTGAATACTATGGCTAGTTTGTTTATTCAACCGAATGGGCTAACTGGATATCAAGTTCAAGATGGTATTACTGGAAGTGCTGTGCTAAGAGAATTTACCATGTCGGTCGCGTGGGATATTACAACTGCATCTCTAAGTGGAACAACTTCAAGCACTCTTATATCTCGAACACAAGCTGTTACTATTTCCCCTGATGGTACTTTAGTGATAGCCTCTGATGCTTTTGGTAGTACGACCAGTAAGTATTTTACTATGTCTCCGGGCTATGATTTATCATCTTTAAGTTCTGGAACTTCTTTTACTTGGCAAGGAAATTCGAGTCACACTACAGATACTAGATTTAGCTCTAATGGAGCGCTATTATATGGATGGACTGGAACTTACATTTACAACTATACAACAGGTAGTACTGCAGCATTTAGTGCAGCAGACGTAGGTAAGAAAGTAGTCGGTAATTCTGGATCTGCTATTATTACAGCAACTTCTGGAACATATAAGTCAGTCACTCCTTTTGCAGATACTTCTGCAATTTCTTCTTGGCAACTGTTTGGCGCTCAAGGTAAGGCTGATGGTAGTGGTATTGAACTAAGTGGTTATTCAGTAGCAGCAGATATCGTATTTCCCACAGGAGCAAGTGGTGCTGGTGCTTCAATGGTTTACAATAATAATGTTTCACCTACCTCAAGCGTTTATGATGATGTTCGTTCTGTTGTTTTTAATAGTGAAGGAACCATAGCGCTTGTTTTAAAAGCCGGAAAAGTTTTAAGATTTAATTTATCTACAGCATTTGATTTATCTACTATGACTGAAGCTTCGAGTGATAATTTTACAGCTCAACTTACCTCTAATCAATTCGGTATACGTGTAAAACCAGACGGTACTAGAATTTGGGTGTCTGATTATGGTAATGATTTAATAAAGCAATTTACACTGAGCACACCTTGGTCTCCAAGTACGCAAAGTTATGATGGCTATTATAGTTGTAATAATGGCGGAAACTGGAATAGTTTTAGTGGTGCTGATGGAGTTCCGTCTACAACGAATTTTAATCCCTTCAGTTTTCAATTTAATTCTGATGGAACAAAAATGATAACAATAATGTGGGATAATAGTCCATACCACTCAGTTGTTGAATTTGCACTTTCGACTGGATGGGATATGTCTACTATGTCATATACATCTTTTGCAAACTTCGATGGAAATTCAGATCCAGAGGCAATAGCAATATCGCCAGATGGTCTTAAACTTATGATGCACGGTAGCGGTCTAGGCGATGGTGGTATTGAAGTATATTCATTACCTAGCGCATTTAGTGTAGGCAATTCTGGTAATAGTTTAACGAAAACATCAGGGACAATGGATTTATCAACTCTTACTGGTAATAGCAGCAATAATATTACTTATGGTGGTTTATCAATGTCTAGTGACGGGAAAAGAATGTGGGTTATATATAATAATAATAGTGGTGCTAACCCGATATATGAAATTACGGGCGGAACTACTTCAGTACATCCATACTCTACATACTCTCCAGCACTCACTAATTCTTCTACTGGTCAAATCAATTCATCAAGTTGGCAAGATATTAATTCAATGACTGCTGACGAGACTAAAAATGATGGTGATGTGTTCTATGCTGTTTCAACGGACAATAGAACAAGCTGGGGTGTAGCTAAAGGTTCTGATGGTGTGAGAAAGATAGCAAAGAATAATTCTGGAACTTGGCAGTATAATAATGATGCTGGAACGGGCGGGCCAGTTTCTAGTGTTGCAGATGCAGTATATGAAAGTCAATTTAGTATACCAGTCGGTAATAAACTACGAGATATTCTTTTTAACTCTGACGGCACTAAAATGTATATACTTTTGTTCTCTCCAGATGTCAGACAGTATAGTTTATCTGTAGCTTATGATATTAGTACAGCAGTTTATGACGTTATTAGTTTAACTACTAGTAGTGAAGAAACCTTACAAACTGGAATGAAGTGGAACAATGATGGCACTAAACTATACATAATTGGTTACTCTAACGATAAAGTGCATGAATATGTACTCACAACAGCATATGATTTAAGCACAGCCAGCTATAATAATGTATTTTTTAGTGTTTCTTCTCAAATGGCCACTCCCTTTGGTTTAACGTTTAAGCCTGATGGAACAAAAATGTACGCAACTGACAACGCCGGAAATATATATCAATATACTCTTTCTACCGCTTGGGATTTAAGCAGCGCTGCTTATGATAATATTTCTTTTTCTGTATCACATCTCGCTGAGGGTCTTATTTTTAATAGTTTAGGTACGAAATTACATTATGTTAATAGTAATACATTGCGAAGATGGAATCTTTCTACTGCTTGGGATATAAGCACATTAACCTTTGAAAGTTCTTTAGATTTTGATTCAGATATACCTTCCAATGGCCTGGCTACTGGGTTAGCTTTTAATAACGATGAATCACGTATATACATTACGTGGAGAAACGCTGATGGCATTGCAACGTATAATCTAAGCGTGCTAGGGTACGGCACATCCGAAACTTGGGTTAATGGTACAAATAATAATGAACATGCAACTTTACAAGAAGCTTTAACATCTCAAGCATTCAACAGAATGGACAAGGCACAATTGGATGCAGTAGCTGATGGTTATCACTTCAGCCAGGATAGTGCTGATACTCTTGACCTAATGATTGCTCCTTATGCAGCCTCTGGAACATCACCAATATCTGATGGTGTTACTATAAATTATGATGCAGAAGCTTTAGTAAAACAAGCAATTAATGGTACAGATTATGAAGCTTATTTTCCTTCTTCTAATTCAGTATCAATAACTTCTTTAGCTGCTCAAAATCTAAAGATTAGGATAATATAATGACAGATATTAATGTTAAACTGCTCGATATAAGTTCCGCTAGTGATGGAGACGTATTAAAATACGTAGCTGCTAACGGTACAGTAGAGTATGGAGCCGCCCCTGGTGCTTCTGCAATTAATACTAGCATTGTAACAGTTACTGCTGGGTCTTTTTACATTGATAATTCTTTAAAGCCTAATTTATCTTTAGAGCCGGGTAGCACTTATAAATTTGATCAGTCTGACTCTTCTAACTCTGGGCATCCTTTACGTTTTTCAACTACTTCTGATGGTACCCATAATAGCGGTACAGAGTATACAACTGGAATTACTTATGTAGGTACTCCAGGTTCTTCAGGTGCTTATACCCAAATTGTAGTAACTTATAATACTCCAACTTTATACTACTATTGTTCTAACCATTCAGGTATGGGGTATAGATCTGTAGTAGGTAATCCTATAGTACCTGCTCAGTCTCCTGATTCTAATAGGGTGGTGTATGATTTAGCAGATCCTACTAACTCTATAGTTTTAGATGCTAAGGACGGTTTAGCCCCTGCAACTTTTCATGGCGATATTATAGATGCTAATGGTAATGTTATTGTAGATGTGTCTAGCAGTACTACAACATTTATAGGCGGTTTTGCAGGTAATATGTACGGAGGAGATATATATGATAACTCTTCTACAGATAAAGTACTAACATCAGGAACTAACAGTAACGACTCTGTTTTAGACGTTTATACTGCTAATGCCCATAATTTAAATACTACGGGTACTACTACCTTTGGGGGCACAGTAAATTTTTCTTCAGGACTAATTGATTTTATAGGTAGTTCTCCAACAGGCACTTGGAACGGTAATGTCGCTACTAATACTGGAGCAGTTACCGTACTGTCTGTAGGTTCAGTAGGTGACGGTAGTGATGCCGTTTTATATGCTGATGTTCAAGGTAGTATCACTGGAGACTCAACTGGGGATATCACTGGTAATGTTATAAGCTCCTCAAACGGTCATATAGTAGTTGATACCGGTAGCTATAATACCGCAATAATATATGGAACCCACAAAGGTGATTTAGAAGGTACAATTAGAAATTCTCTAGGACAACTTGTTCTAGATAACGGTTCTATAGGAGGATCTCCAAGTTTTGGCGGTGACGTATTTGGTGATGTAACTGGGGATATCACTGGTAATCTTATAAGTTCTTCTAATAGTCATGTGGTAGTTGATACCGGTAGCTATAATACCGCAATAATATATGGAACGCACAAAGGTGATTTAGAAGGCACAATTAGAAATTCTCTAGGTCAGTTAGTACTAGACAATGGATCTATAGGAGGTTTTCCAAGTTTTGGAGGAATAAGTGATACTGTAGCTAATCTTTCAAATCATAGTATACAGGCTATTGGAGATATAAACAGTAATGATACTATTTCTAATGGAGATTTCTTACTGTATGACAACTCTTCTAGTCACTTTGGTTTTGTAAATTTTGAAGCTGAAGTGCTAGCTTATGTTAATGCTTCAACATCACATAATGCTAATGACTATAATACTTATACTACAGTAAGTAGCTTAATTGATACTGTACAAGCTAATTTAACTTCTGTTATAGGATCAGCACCTACTACTTTAGATACTTTAGCAGAAATAGCAGCTGCTCTAGAAAATGATGCTAACATAGCAGTAACCTTAACTAATTCTATTGGGAGTGTGAAATCTAATGTAGATTTAGTTCAGGATAACGTATCTTCTCTTACTTCTAGTAGTGACGCTAATGACCATATTACCTATACTACTGTAACTGCATTAATAGATACAGTACAATCTAACGTGACGGCTATACCTGATAGTGCTGCTAAT